>Ga0315289_10000357_pt1 | contig 71790 bp, 66 predicted proteins | sample YL17G11_40_MG_FD_203452 | JGI IMG/M metagenome (GOLD analysis project Ga0315289, IMG submission 203452) | Sediment microbial communities from Yellowstone Lake, YNP, Wyoming, USA - YL17G11_40 | ecosystem: Environmental > Aquatic > Freshwater > Lake > Sediment | place: USA: Wyoming | collected... | reverse complement strand
GTACGACCGCTCGCCGAGCGCCGTTCCCAACCCGCCCTGGGAGGCCGGCCCGCCCGATGGGGCAGTCGGCATGGACGACGTGCTGGTGGTGCTGGCCCAGTTTGGCCTAGAGTGCAGTACTCCGTAGCACCACTGACGCCGGAAGGAGCGAGGGCCAGGCTCCCGCCTGGCCTTCGTCCTATGAGGCGCCTATCGTAGGGGCGCAGCATGCTGCGCCCCTACAGGATGGGCAGATAGCGGTCAAGCTCGAAGTCGGTGACGTGGGTGCGGTAGCGGTCCCACTCGAACTTCTTGTTGGCGATGAGGCTCTCGAAGACGTGGTCGCCCAGCGCGCGGCGCAGGAGGTCGCTCCCCTCAGCCGCCTCGATGGCCTCGAATAGGCTGCCCGGCAGGGTGCCGATGCCCCGCCGCTTCCGCTCGTCCTCCCCCATCTGGAACACGTTCTCTTCCACCGGGTCCGGGCAGGGGTACTCCTTCTCCATGCCCTCCAGGCCGGCAGCCAGCATGGCAGCGTAGGCCAGGTAGGGGTTGCAGGCCGGGTCAGGAGAACGGTACTCAATGCGCGTGGCGATCTCCTTGCCCGGCTTGTACTCGGGCACGCGCAGGAGGTCGGAGCGGTTGCGGAGGGCCCAGGTGATGTATACAGGGGCCTCGTAGCCGGGAAGGAGCCGTTTGTAGGAGTTGACCCACTGGTTGGTGACCAGCGTGATCTCGCAGGCGTGGCGCAGGAGGCCTGCGGTGTATGCCCTGGCAAGGGCCGAGAGGTGAGAGCGATCCTGAGCATCGAAGAAGGCGTTGCGCTCCCCCTTAAAGAGGGACTGGTGGACGTGCAGGCCGCTACCGTTCTGGCCCATCTTGGGCTTGGGCATGAAGGTCGCATGAACGCCATGTGCCAGGGCCACTTCCTTGATGACCAGACGGGCGGTCATGGTGTTGTCGGCCATGGTGAGGGCATCAGTGTAGCGCAGGTCTATCTCGTGCTGGCTGGGGGCCACCTCATGGTGGCTGGTCTCGACGCCGACGCCCATGTCTTCCAGGGTGAGGACCGTCTCTCGGCGGAGGTCTGTAGCCATGTCCAGGGGCGTCAGGTCAAAGTAGCCGCCGGCGTCCAGCCCTTCGGTGGACTCGGACGACTTGAAGTAGAAGTACTCCAGCTCCGGCCCCACGTAGAATGTGAAGCCCAGGTCGGCGGCCCGCTTCAGGTTGCGCTTGAGGACGTAACGGGGGTCCCCCTCAAAGGGGCGCCCATCGGGGTGGAGAATGTCGCAGAACATGCGGGCCACCCCCCGCTCGCGGGGGCGCCAGGGCACGAGCTGGAAAGTGGCGGGGTCCGGCATGGCCATCATGTCGCTCTCATCGATGCGGGCGAAGCCCTCGATGGATGAACCGTCGAAGCCCATACCCTCCTCCAGGGCGCCCTCCAGCTCCTCCACGGTGATGGAGAAGCTCTTCAGGGACCCCAGGATGTCGGTGAACCAGAGGCGCATGAACTTGACGTCATTCTGTCGGCACGTCTGGATGACGTAGTCGCGGTTCTCCTCGGCTCCCATATTGGCTCTCCTTCCTCTCCTCGGGTTGTTGCCAGCTTAGACTAACGAGCCCGAGAAGCCAAGCCCGACTGCCTGTGACGACTCCTGGCCCAGGACGTTCTCTTTACGCACCAGCCCTCCGTAGAAGAAGGCCAACCGCGGCGTCATCAGCATCACCGGCGCCGATAGGATCAGCACCCAGGCCGTGTCGCCGCTGTCGATGGCAGGCATACGCTTTGCTCCTTCCCGAGGGCCCTGGATTCCCGGCCCAACACCTCGTTCCCCACTGTACACAGCCGTTGTTACGGACATGTTACGGCGCCTTTACGGGGGCATTAATTAGTTGCGCTGGAGGGGAAGTTGGAGACCACCTAGCGATGGAGCACGGCCTGCACGATGGAGTCAAGTTCAGGCTCGATCTCGGCAAGGTCTTTGGGGGCGGTCGTGGACGAGGCGCGGCGCGCCAAGTCGATGATGCTCTGGCCCTCTGCCGCGGTCTTGGGAAGGCGAAGGCGAAGCTCGTCGAGGTATGCCTCGTTCACGGCGTAGGACCCCTTGGGAGTGCGCAGGCGTCCCCTGACCAGGGTCTCTTGGGCAGCGGTTGAGTTGAGGAAGGCAGTGACGTAGAGGAGTGCAGCGCCTGGGCTGAGCTCTCCCACAACGCCCGCGAGCCCGTCTGCAAACCTGCTATAGCCGCCGCTTGCCGCCCCCTGCGGTAGAAGGAAAACCGTGGCGTGATCGGACAGCAAGCCCTCGAAGTCCACGGCAAACCGGACTGTACGAACCAGGCTGGGGGTTACGATGCGGCCGGGCGCCAACATCAGCGAGGGAGTGCGAGGGCGGTGGTAGTCATACCAGCGTTTGCCCAGTTCCGAGAGGTGCTTCTTTTCAAACACACGGTTCGCGAGCCGGTCGTAGTGGCGCGTGAGATAACGAGCCGCGTTGGGATATCGGACAAGGTCCCGCCCGATACGCAGCTCCAGCAGCTCGGCCGCTGTCTCGCTGTCCAGAGCCCGGCCGCGAACCACTGCCTCCTCGTCACGGTTCACAAGTGTGTGGAAGTCAAGGGCGTCCTCCAGCCGCTTGCCTGTGAGCGCGAACGCCGACGCGCCGTCAGCACCGTATGGGTACAGCAGGTGGCGGCCGCTCCAGCGTACCCGCCACCGCTCGATCTCGCGGCTTTTGAAGGCGCGGAACACGACTTCGAGCTCCAGGTTGAGAGCGTCCACCTGCTGGCGGTCAAGGAGGAAGATGTCCAGAGCCCCGCCCGGTGTGACCCCTTGTCGGGCCTCCAACAAGTTGGTCACCTGTTCCAACCCCGGCCCTCGTAGCCATGCCGGTGCCGCACCGCCCAACACCCAGCGCGCGCCTCCTTGCCTTGCGAAGTCTATCGCCGGTCGCGCAAACGCCCGGGCACCATCGTGTTCCGCGGCCGGGCCCTCTGGGAGTGCGGCGGCACCTGCTCGCGCTGCGGCATCTAGCACTGCTCGGCGGCGCCCTGGCCCTCCCGAAGCGTGACGGCCAGCCGACGGGTCCACTATGACAGTCACCGTTGTGTCGCGGGGCGTGGGGGGCCGCTTCTCGACAACGGTTACGCTCGGCGTGTTCATCGCTGCGAAGAAGAGCTGGCCGAATGGGCCGATATCCACGAGCCACCGCACGGTGCCTGCCTCGGTCAGCATGAGCCGCAGAGAGGAAGCCCACTCCTTTTCCAGGTAGGTGTTCTGGGTAACGAACGCCATCCGTCCGCCAGGCTTGAGCAGCGTGAAGGCGCGTTCAATGAACAGTCCATAGATGTCGTATTTGCCCACGGCGCTATGAGGGTAGTACCGTCGGAAGCTTTTCTTCTTCCCCTCGTCGAAGACGGGGCTTAGACGACCCTTTAGCACACCGCCCCAGGGGGGATTCCCAAACACGTAGTCAAACTGCTGCCCGAGGAGTTCTCGGTAGCGCCGCGCCGCGTCGTCGGCCCGCTGAATCCTGGAGTTTAGGCGTGCGAAGTCCGCGGGCCGAAAAAGCTGGCGTTCCGGCGGCTCCAGCGAGTCCGCCGCGAACACCGCCAGGTTGAGTTGGAACTCCGGGTTGTGCTCCCGCGCTGCCCTGTAGTGCTCCAGCAGTTGGAAAATGGTGTTCACCGTGGTTAGAAATGCCGCGAACGGGTGGATGTCCACCGCGTGTACCGCTTTCTCCACGTACCCAAGCACCAGCTCAGACCGGCGCCACGAGGACAGGCCCCTTTGGTGGAGGTGCTTGTGGCAGGGGAGCCGCTGGTTCAAGTGCTGAACCAACCGGGACAGAGCAGCGACCACGAAGGTGCCGGACCCACTAGCGGGGTCGATGAAGGTTCGCGCGCAGAGACCCTCTTGCGACGGGTCATACTCGGCCAGGTCTAGTACAAAGCCCACAAGCTCTTCGGGGGTGTAGAAGCCCCCAATCCGCTGCCGTTCTTCCCATGGCATGTAGTGTTGGTACACGTCGTGCCATACGTCGACGTCGATCTGCGAGAACTCGTAGCAGTCGAGCGCCTGGAGAACGCGCCGCGCGACGGTTTCCATCCGGCTTTCCTGGCGCCGCACTGTAGCGCCTTCCGTCGGGGTCGAGTCGCGGGTCTGGTCCTCGTGCACGTTCCACCAGTCGAACTCCCCTTCTTGGTATATGGCTGGGAGGAAATCAGCCATGCGCCCGCGCACGCCGTGCACGAGTGAAAGCGCTCCGCGCAAACCCGGGAAGACGGGAGTGGGCTGGTGCCGCACTTCCCGCTGCAGAGAAGCGCCCGATATGCGTTCAGGGAATAGGCGCTTGTCTTCGCCGATACGGTACATGAGAAGCCTGGCGACAAAGACGTGGGCGGTTTGCACTGTGTACTTTTCAACACTGTCCGCAAGCAGCTCCCATAGCGCGTCCTCCAGCGCGCTAGAGGCTAGTGCCCGCTCCCGGTCAAGTGCCGCTGCGCTAGCCGCTGTAGACACCGCCTTGTCTCGCGGGAACCCAAGTTCGACGTGCAGCACACTCACCAGCGTGTTGTAGAGGTCCTTGCCTGGGCCCGGGGCTGCCTGGATTCGGAATCGCAGCGTTGACGGCGTGACGGACAGACTCTGTTCGCACCACCGCTCGAAGAGCGAGCTCGTCACGTCGCGCACAGCCTGCCCGCACGCACCACGAATATGCTCCTGAAACGCGTCCCTCAGTGTGTCAGCGGTTTCCCTGACGAGCTCCCTCAGGTGGCGGGCAAGCGCCTCGAGGGTTTCAGGTCTTGCGCGGCTGACGGTGTCGCGGTTCACGGCAGGTCAGAGCAGTACCGGCGGGCGTGCAGCGGAGCAAAGAAGGCGTCTGCTCGTGCCGCCCGGCTCAGCGAGAACTTGGCTGTTGAGAGCACCTCTTGCACTCCCCGGGGCGCCAACAGTTCTATCCGAGTCCAGTCCCAGCCGTTTGTCAGGTATGCCCATTGCAGGGTGGGGTAGTCGCCCAAGCGGTTCATGAAGTCTCGTTCCTCGGCGGGGCTCGGCGTGTGCTTAGGCTTCTTGGTCTCAATGTTGATGACCGGGATCTCGCGGTCGTCAAGCAGTAGAATATCGAATCTCTCTCCCAGCACGATTCGCTCCGACGGCCAGCCCAAGGGAGCGTGGAGCACATCGAGCACTAGCCACCCTCGAAACGCTCTCTCACCCCAGTCGCCGGGGAAGTTCAGAATCCCCTTGAGCCGGTCGTAGCGGCTCAGAACCTCTTTCAGCACGGGCACGACCTTCGGGTTCACGGCTCCCCCTGACCCACACCGCTAGACGCCTTGAAGCGGTAGCCCACGTTGCGCACCGTTTCGATGAAGGTGTGGTCTGCGTCCTCCAGCTTGCTGCGCAGGCGTCGAATGTGGACGTCCACGGTGCGAGCGCCGCCGTAGAACTCGTAGCCCCAGACACGGTTGAGAAGGGTGTCCCGGGTGAAGACCCGGTCCGGATGGGCGGCCAGGACACGCAGGAGCTCGTACTCCTTGAAGGTCAGGTCCACGGGGCGCCCACTCACGAAGACCCGGTAGCTGCTGAGGTCCATGGTCAGCTCACCGCAGCGCACGGCGTTGTCGGAATCGACGCCGGTGCGGCGCCAGAGGGCACGGTCCAGCCGGGCCACGAGCTCGGCCGTGGCAGCGGGCCAGACGATGAAATCGTCTACTGCCAGCGTGCAATCGACCGTTTTCACCTGTTCCCCGGTTAGGATAACGACGGTGGCTGCCTGGTGGGGCAGCAGGCCGCTGGCCAGGAGCTCCCGGGCCATGGCGTCGTTCGGCTCGTGGATGAGATTGATGAGGATCACGTCGGGCCGGTGGTCAGCCCCCAGGTGCGCGGCGGCGTCGTTCGAGGGGCAGGCGGACATGTCGTAGCCCGCTCCCTGGAGTTCGCGGGCCATAGGCTGCATGTCTTCGCTGGCCTGGACGAGGAGAATGCGTCTCATCGCTTGTGCCACCGGCTCAGTATAGCAGAAGTGTTCGAAGCGCTCAGACGAGGATGTCGCGGCGCTGGAAGGTGACGGCGGCAGCGGCCACCGTACCCACCGCCACCAGAGAGCAGACGCCCACACCCGTCCAGTCCAGGTGCCCGGTGAAGAGGATGTGCTCCGGCTGGTAGAAGTGGAAGAGCGACACGTTTCCCAGCCAGCCAATGCCTTCCACGGTGCGCGACAGGAGGTCGATGGCGTAGAAGGCTAGGGTCAGAAGGCCGCCGACGGCTGCCGCCTTTCCCGTCGACAGGAAGAGGCAGGAGAAGAGAAGCGAGTAGCCCCCGATAGCCAATGGCACGAGCGCAGCCTGAAGGAGGACTAGGCATATCCGCGGCATGCTGAACGTCGTGCCGGCGGCCGCCAGCCCCGCCTGTAGCGCTACCCCCGAGGCCACGACTAGCAGAGTCACCGAGACGAGGAACACGAGCGCCTTGGCCACCACAAGCCAGGCCCGGGGCACCGGGTGGGAGAGCACGAGGTCCAGGGTGCCGTTCTCCGCCTCCCGGGCCACGGCGCCGCTGCCGTAGACCACGCCGTAGATGCCCACGGCCAGGGGCGCCCAGGCCAGGAACTCCTGAGTGAGCCAGCTCTCCACCGGGTAGCGACCGTCGGTCGTCCGGACGAGGTCCGGATCCACGCCGATGGCGGCGAGCAGGGCGTCGGGCATCCCTTCGATTAGCTGGGCGTAGTCCGCACCGGCTACGCTCCGGTAGAGCGCAGCCACAAGGAAGGCCATGGCCGCCATGCCAACGATCCACGCGACGGCGGACCACCGCTGGAAATAGAGGTTGATTCGCAGCAGCCGGAGGCTCATCGGCCCTGTCCCTCCCCGCCGTAGAACTCCATGAACGTATCCTCCAGTGTGGCCTCGGGAAAGGCGAAGTCATCCACGGGCAGCTCTGCGAGGCGGCGGAGCAGGTCGGGGACGTGCCCGCGGACAGCCAGCGTCGCCTCACGCCCGTCCATCCGGCGGACCTCGATACCATCGATGGCCAGCGCTGCCGGGGACACCGGCTGGCTGAAGGAGACGGTCAGGATGCGTACCCGCTTGTGGCGGATGGCCTGCACGTCCTCCACCGCCACCAGTCGACCCTGACGGAGGATGCCCACCCGGTCGCACAGGCGCTCCACTTCGGTCAGGATGTGTGACGAGACGAAGACAGTGCAGCCACGTTCCCGCTCCTCGGATAGGATGTTGTAGACCTCGACCTGCACCAGCGGATCGAGCCCCTTGGTCGGCTCGTCCAGGATGAGGAGGTCTGGCCGCGACATGAGGGCGATGATGGCGCCCAGCTTCTGGACCATACCGGTGGAGTACTCGCCGATGCGGCGGGAGAGGTTCAGGTCCAGTCGCTCGGCCAGATCTCGGCCGCGGCTCAGGTTCCCGCCGCCCCGCAGATCATCGAGAGTGGCCAGGAGGCCGAGCCCGGTGAGGGGCCGGTAGAGGGCCACGTCGCCTGGCAGGTAGCCCACGCGACGGCGGATGGCGAGCGAATCCCGGCGAGAGTCCAGCCCCAGGACCTCGGCGCGGCCGCGGCTGGGGCGGATGAGGTCCAGGAGGAGCCGCATAGTCGTCGTCTTGCCAGCGCCGTTGGGCCCCAGGAACCCGAAGATCTGGCCCTGGTCGACGGTCAGGTTCAGGCCGTCCAGGGCCTGGACCGAACCGTACCTCTTGCTCAGGTCCAGCGCTTGGATGGCGCGAGGTGCTCCCATTGCCTCCACTCGGGTCGCTTGATCCGCCTTTCGCCAAGCGGGCCCCGACACCAGTGTATCACTGGCTCGCCTATCGCCGGGTTGGGAGGGCCGAAGGCCGCCCTGGGGCTTCAGCATGCGCTGCCCCTGCCGAGTATAGAGCATGAGGGCCACCCCGGCCGCTCGTTTTTTTGCAGCCCACTTACTGTAGGGGCACCAGGGTCGCGGGGTGGCCCCTCCGCTTGTGGTGCGTCACGCTGTCCCCGTCGGCCGACCCAGGCGCGCTGCCCGGCCAGGGGCCATGTCGCCGCAAGCCAACCTGTTCTAGAATAGCGCTCCGGAGCCAGCGTAGCTCAGCAGAACCGGCTCGCGGCTACACGGCGGCCCGCTCGCCGCTGCCGCACATGCGGACCGTCTCCTGTCCAGGCTCAGCCTGATCACAGATACGTTTGGCGAGCTGCACTAAGGCGCCGACCAGGTGCTACTCCTTCGACCGCGATTTTGAGATTCAGGGGCGTATGACCCGAACCAGCACGGCGTGTGCCACCTCAGGCCCCCGTCGGCCAGCGTTCGCGGCGTAGCTGAGAGGCGCCTTCGAAGAGTGAGGCGGCGTCGATGGGGGAGTCCGGGGGGTCACCGCGCAACTCTCGATAGGCGCGCTCGACGTTGAAGAAGAGGCGCTCGGGCTCATGCCAGACTTCATAGGGACCGAGGTCGATCCGCCTGGCCGCCTCGGCAGCCGGCAGGCCTGCGTCGAAGAATCTCTTCGCCTCTTCCCGCACATATTGGAGGTAGGCCTTCATCTCACGAGGGCCTTCGATGCCGCTCAGGGGACCGTGGCCCGGTACGACAACGTCCGGATTCAACGAGATGATATAGTCGAGAGCCTCTGCCCAGCGAGCGTAGGTGCCTTCCCAGCCAATAGGGGTGCAAAGGCGGAAGACGACATCCCCTGAGAACACGACCCGGTCCTCCGGAAGGTGCACGATGACATCGCTGTCGGTGTGGGCTGGGCCCACGTAGACCACCTCCACAGGAGACCCGTCGAGCTCGATGTCAAGGCGGTCCTCAAAGAGGATCGATGGAGGCGTGAGCTCGATTCCCGAGAAGTCCCATGGCTCCAAGGCACGCCTAAGCCCGGCGAGGGCCGGCCGCGCTGAGAGGTCCGCGGTCTTGAGGGCCTGAAGAGCGGCCGGGTTCTCCTTTGAGAACGATTCGGCACAGCGGCGATGGCCGATGAGGTCAGCCTGAGGAAAGAGCTGGTTCCCCCAGCAGTGGTCGCCGTTGTAGTGCGTATTCACCACCCGACGCGCTGGCGCGGCCCACACCTTCGAGTAATGCTCGATCATCTCCCGGGTGTGGGGAAGGTCCCAGAACGTGTCTACGATGAGGCCGCCGCCTCGATTGACGAGCCCAGAGTTGCTGTAGCCGAGCCTCGGGTTCTCCTGGAGGCAGGCGAACACCCCCGCAGCGATCTCCTCCAGTCTCATGGTGCCTCCCTGCGCCGCTCACGGCTGCGGCGCGACTCCCTGGTGCACGCCCAGTCCCCGCTGCGCCCCCGCAGGCCTCATCGTGCGCTCAATGCACAAGGACGAACCTCCGACTTTCTCGTGGCCACAGGAGAGACAGCGCATCCCGCTCTGCCCCGCCGCGGAGGTTCAGCCCGACTCAGTTCGGGACACGTCGATTCTGTACCAGGCTTGGAGTGATGTCAAACGCGGCGTGCCTCGGGGCGAGGGGAAGGTCAAACCATCCGCCGTTGCCTCGCAGAACGAGACGCCCTATGATTGATTCGCCGGAGCCGGTGTAGCTCAGTGGTAGAGCAGCCGCTTCGTAAGCGGCGGGTCGGTGGTTCGAATCCACTCACCGGCTCCAGAAGGCAGACTCAAGAGCGGCCCCGTCGGGCCGTTTGCCATTTCCCGAGCGATGATTCGTCGGCAACCGTAACAGCAGCTCGGAGAGTGCCAAGCTCTGGCCCATGCCGCCCTCACCCCGGGCCAGGGCTTTTGCCCTGGAAACGTCAAGCTTGGCCTTCTTGAGCTCCTTCTGCTTTGACTGTGGCGGCCGAATGGGGAATAATCTGGCTCGTCGAAGTCTCCACAGACCTGACGACACGCCGCGACGACCGTGAGTTCGGCGGCACGGACCGCGTGATTCCTTCCGGGCGTCGGTGGAAGCCGAGGAAGGCAAGAGGGTGGAAGAGCTGATCGAAAGAGCAGCTAACGCTCTGGCTGGCTCAAGCTATGCCATCGCCCTAACCGGAGCGGGGATGTCAACGGAATCTGGCATACCCGATTTCCGGGGACCCCAAGGCGTCTGGACAACGGACCCCGACGCCGAGAGAAGGGCGTATCTGAGCTACGAGGCATTCCTGGCCGATCCTCGAGGATGGTGGGAGGAGAGGTTGGCGAGGCCCGTTGGCCTGCTGGGCGGTCTGGAAAAGGCCGAGCCAAATCCTGGCCACTATGCCCTAGCTGAACTGGAGCAAATGGGGGCCCTGAGGTGCGTAATCACCCAGAACGTTGACAACTTGCACAAGAAGGCCGGGTCACGAAACGTCCTGGAATACCATGGCAACGCATTCGCCTTGAGGTGCGTCGACTGCAACGCTAGATTCGATAGAACAGAGTTTGACCTAGAGAGACTGAAGGAGGAAGGCAGACTGCCACCTCGCTGCGCCGATTGTGGGGGAGTAGTCAAGTCTGATGGCGTCGCCTTCGGCGAGCCGATTCCCCGAGATGTTGCTCGCCAGAGCTTGGAAGAGGTCGTGAAGTGTGATTTCATGTTGATCTGCGGAACCTCAGCCGTGGTTTATCCTTTTGCCGATCTGCCTCGAAGGGCCAGAGCGAGAAGGGCTGAGAAGGAAAGAGAGGCGGACTCTGGGCTGTTCGTGGTTGAGGAAGTCCCAGCGGTGACCATAGTCGAGATAAATGCTGACCCAACTCCCTTAACTCATGAGGGGATCTCAGACTACCTGATCCAGGGGAAGACCGGAGACGTCCTGCCCCAATTGGTGAAGCTGGTACGAGAGAGGACGAAGGGGAGGAAGACCTGAATAGACAGCAATCAGGCTCGCTGAAGGACCGCAGCGAGCACAAGACCAGCCTTGATCCGTTCATGCTGAGAGCAACGAGGAGATACCTATGAGCACCATCGCCACGACCACAAAGGGCAAAGTCGAGGGTCGCGAGAAGGAAGGGGTCGCCCTGTTCGCCGGCATCCCGTATGCTGCGCCGCCGGTCGGCGAGCTGCGTTTCAAAGCGCCCCAGCCCCACGACTCCTGGGAGGGCGTCTGGCCGGCCCAGCGCTTCGGTCCGGCGGCACCGCAGCTACCAGGCGAAGGGCTCACTGACAACGTCCCGGTGCGCTGGGACGAGGACTGCCTCACGCTGAGCGTTTCCACTCCGGCGGTCGACAACGGACGGCGACCGGTGCTGGTTTGGATCCACGGTGGTGGCTATCGCACGGGTCAGTGCGGCATACCATGGTACAACGGCGCCCGCTTCGCGAAGAACGGTGACATCGTCGTGGTAAGCATGAACTACCGCCTGGGGGCGCTTGGGTTCGCCCACCTCGCCCGCTTTGGTGATGAGTATGCCTCATCGGGCCTCAATGGGACGCTCGACCAGATCAAAGCCCTCGAGTGGGTGCGGGGCAACATCGAGGCCTTCGGCGGCGACCCCGACAACGTGACCATAGCTGGGGAGTCGGCGGGCGCGTTCAGCGTCGGGACGCTGCTGGGCTCGCCCCGAGCGGCGGGCCTGTTCCGCAGGGCGATCCTTCAGAGCGGAGCCGCGCACGACACACTGCCCCTGGAGGCGGCCGAGAAGGTGTGCGAGCTGTTCTGCGACGCACTCGGGGTCCGGTCGGTTGACGACCTTCTCGCTGCGCCGGTCCAAGACATCCTAGAGGCGCAAGCCAAGGTTGATGCCGCGCTGGGACGCGGTGCCGGACTGGTCAACAGGCTGGACCTGCCAGTGCTACCGTTCTGCCCGGTGGTCGAGGGCTCCGTGCTGCCCGTGAGCCCGCGCGAGGCTGTCCAGCAAGGAGCGTCAGCCGGCATCGAGGTGCTCACCGGTACCAACCGCGACGAGACCACTCTCTGGGGCTACGGCAACGTGGACGAGGAACGGCTCCGAAAGCTCACGAACCGGCTTGGCGGCGACCAGGAGATGATCGCGGCCTACCAAGCGGCACGGCCGAACGCGTCGGCCAGCGACCTGCTCTTTGCCATCACCACCGACCACATGTTCCGCATCCCCGCTATTCGGCTGGCCGAGGCCCGGGCCGCCCACGAGGGGAAGACATGGATGTACCTCTTCTCCTGGGAGTCACGCGCCTTCGGCGGCCGGCTCAAGGCGACCCATGCGCTCGAGATCCCTTTCGCGTTCGATAACCTCGACAGGCCAGGAGTCGACGTGTTCCTCGGCGAGGGCCCGACGCCACAACACGTCGCCGATGCCATGCACGCAGCCTGGATTTCGTTCATACGCACGGGCGATCCCAACTGCGAGGTGCTCCCACACTGGCCAGCCTATGACCCTAAACAGCGAGCGACCATGGTGTTCAACGACGTGAGCGGGGTGGTGGACGACCCCAGCGGCGCCGAACGTCGGCTGTGGGACGGACGGCGCTGAGGTCGCCCGTGCGGCGCCAGTAGCGTTCTATTCTGCGGCCAGACGCGCTGGCATTGTTGCCGCGAGCGTCCATCATTTCGGATCGAGCGTGGGGCGGATCCACCATATCATTTGTGAAACAGTCGAGGAGGTCGACCACGATGTACTACCAGCTAGTGGTCGAAAAGGACGTGTCCATAGAAGTCCGCGATGGCGCCACCTTATATGCCAACGTCTTTCGTCCCGACGACCCGGGACAGTTCCCGGCCATCATGACGTTGGGCCCTTACCCCAAGGACATCCACTTCGAGAAGTGGAACCCAGCGGCGTACGAGAACCTGCCCGAAAAGGGCCCCTACATGCACTGGGAGACGGTGAATCCCGAGTGGTGGGTGCCTCAGGGTTATGTGGTGATTCGCGTAGACACGCGTGGGACGGGGAAATCTCCGGGCATCCCCCGCCTGCTGAGCATGCGGGAGGCGGAGGACTTCTACGACGCCGTCGAATGGGCGGGCACCCGGGCGTGGAGCAACGGCAAAGTCGCCGTGATGGGGGTATCCTACTTCGCAATGAACTCGTGGCGGGTTGCGGCGCTGAACCCGCCCCATCTGGCCGCCGTTGTGCCCTGGGAGGGCGCCGAGGACCTCTACCGGGACGCGAATCGGCACGGTGGGATTCTCTCTAATACCTTCACTCAAATGTGGGCGAGCGGGGTGAGCCGGTTTGTGAAGGGCGGTGACGGAACTGTGCAACAGATCCAGCAGCCCGCCGCCGCCTTGGAGCTTTACAGTGAGCGGGTTGCGCGCAATAACCCGAACCTGGCCGACATCAAGGCCCCGTTGCTGTCCGCCGGCAACTGGGGTGGCGCTGGCCTCCACCTTAGGGGCAACACCGAGGGCTACCTCGGTGCCGGCTCCGAGCACAAGTACCTACGAATGCACTCCGGCGACCACGTTACGCCCTTCTACTCGCTCGAAGGGCGCCTGGAGCAGAAGCGGTTTCTGGAACACTGGCTGAAAGACATCGATACGGGCATCACTCGGGAGCCTCCGGTCAAGCTTGCCATACGCTACGGCGGCGACCGCTACGTGTGGCGCTACGAATACGAATGGCCCCTCGCCCGAACCCAGTGGACGGCGTACTACTTGAATGCGTCCGGTGGGTTGCTGTCAAGGGAGCAGGCGGCCGGCGAGAACGCTGTCAGGTTCAGCGCGGAGACCGACGCCGAGAACACGAGCGTCACGTTCTCGACGGCACCTTTCGAGGAGGACACAGAGGTCACGGGGCCGGTCAAGCTGAAGCTCTGGGTCTCGTCGAGCATCGACGACGCGGACCTGTTCGCCATTGTCCACAACCTCGGCCCCGATGGCAAAGAGGTGACCTACCCCGGCCAGAACCAGCCGGCGATCGCCGCCGCCTACGGTTGGCTGCGCGTCTCGCATCGAAAGCTGGACCCAGAGCGATCGACTCCCTACCGGCCGTACCTGACCCACGACGAGCTGCAAAAGGCGAAACCGGGGGAGATCGTTCCGGTTGAGATCGAGATCTGGCCCGCGAGTATCGTGTTCGAGAAAGGGCACCGCCTCGTCCTCGAGGTCGCCTCGAAGGACGACCCGCGAATCGCCCCGTTTACGCATACGGACCCAGCGGATCGCATTCAGTCCGGCACGGTCTCGATCCACACAGGCGGCTCGTACGACTCGCACCTGCTCTTACCCGTCATCCCTCCGAGGCCATGACCCACATGGTTGAGCGGCAGAGCGGTGTACAATACGGCTGTTCCGACAGCATTCCCGCAGGAGGTGCACAATGAAGCGCCTGGCAATCGCAGCACTTCTCAGCATCACGATGGCCTTCCTGGCTTCCGGCTGCATGTGGGGGATCGTCAAAGACCAGACGGGCGCTGGTGTGCCGGGTGCGACCGTCGCCTACACGGATGCTTCTGGGGGGGCCGGCTTGACAACAACCGACGCCCACGGGCTCTATGCCTTCGACATAGAATCGGCGTCACTCCCCGATTGGGACGTGAGATGGAAGCCACCACCCCTGCCTGGGCCCGCTAGTATTCGGGTGAGTGCGCCAGGCTACGCGCCGGTCACGGAGATACGGGACACCCGCTACGACGACAACCCCAACGCCAGCTTGGAGAATCCTTCCAGCTTCTGGGAGGTCCAGCACTTCGACCTGACGGAGCCTGAGGACAATCCCCTCGTCTACGGATATTGGGTGGAAGAGGCGCAGTTTGCTTGCGGCACGGGGCAAGAGGTTGCCCCCGAACGGCCCATCCAGGAGCTGCTGTTCAAGGCGGACCATACGTTCTCGGTAACCTGGACACCCTTCGAGCGGTACAAGGACTACTGGGGTGAATATAGCTACGATCCTGCGCAGGGCAGGCTTGACCTCACGGTGACCGGCGGGAACAACGTGCCAAGTGACCTGGATGGAAGCGGCGCATTCTCCTTTGACGCGCAGGGAAGGCTGATCCTGACCGGTATCTGGCTGGGTAGCCCGAGCGACGGAGTGACGCCCGCAAAGTGCGGTCATCGCTTCACGGATCTTAGCCACTAGCGAGAGTGACATTTGTGCAAGCAGGTGCCAGCCGGCAGGGGCGGTCACCAAGGCAGCCCCTGGTCTTCGAGTATGGGGCCGCCTAGAGACCAAGCGGAGCGAGTCGGCCACCCCCAACACCAGCTCCATCTTCTTCCGCGCTTCATCTGGGGTGTCACAGACCACGAAGGTCTCGTCCATCTCATCGGGAGCCAGGTGGGCCACGCCACGGCCAAAGCAGTGGCGCCCGCAGGCCGCCAGGGCGTCCGGCGTGGAGCGTCTTGCGAAACGCCGTCGCACTCACCCGGTCATTCTGAGCGCAGCGAAGAATCCGACTTGGCCGGACCCTTCGCTGCGCTCAGGGTGACAGAACAGAACGATTCTGCAAGACGCTCGGTGTCCCCCGGGACACGATCGGATCTGTCGGGCCAGCTAGCAGGCTGCTGGTAAAGTCGCCGCTCGCCCTTCGACACGCCCTCGGCCTGAGCTCGGGCCGAAGGCTCAGCACGAGCGGTGTTTGAATCCCGCTCGCGGTGAGCCTGCCTGCTGGCAGGCAGACCTGTCGAACCGCGGGCGGCCCACATGGCTTCTCCAGGACCCGGCGAGCGCTCGTTAGCCAGCATGCCGCCAGCAATCGGTAGTGGCGGTTGCCTCCGGCACCACAAGGTATGAAAATGCGCGGCGCCCCTCGACAGGCTCGGGGTGCCGAACGAGCTGTCGGTGGGAAGGGCTCAGCATACCGCATCCTGAGCTTGTCGAAGGACATGAGGCCAAGGACAGTCGCATTCTCGGAGCAATGGCGGCGCAAGAAGGGCGCATCATGGGGGGCCGCTGACGCTCCGGCCTTAAGGATCAGGCCGACCGGACGCCGAAACAATGACCATCTGCACCTACCACCACCCTCCGGTCAGCAGTAAGGTATCCGCCAGACTGGACCCGCGCGCAGTCACCGCGACGCAAGACGGCCGCAATAGAGTGGGACATGGGCCATAGGCTACTGCTAGTAAACCCGGTCAGTCCTCGCCGATACGGGTTATCGGCAAACCGAATCTCCCGCTTCCCACCGCTGGGACTGGGGATCGTAGCGGCGCTCACCCCCGGCGACTGGGAGGTGGAGATAGCTGATGAGAACTTTGAACCCTTCCAGTTCAGGGACGCTAGCCTGGTAGGCCTGACTGCCTTCACTGCGGCTGCCACCAGGGCGTACGAAATCGCTGGTCTCTATCGAGAGAGAGGCATACCAACGGTACTGGGCGGAATCCACGATTCAATGCTGCCCGAGGAAGCTCTGCGATATGTCGATACCGTGGTCATCGGTGAGGCAGAGGGTGTCTGGGCCAGAGTCATCGCCGACTTCGAAGCAGGCAACATGCAAAGGACTTATCGAGGAGAGTGGCCGAACCTGAAAGGAATGCCCAAGCCGCGCCATGATCTCTTCCACCCCGGCTACGGGTTCGGTTCAATCCAGACCTCACGGGGTTGCCCTATGGACTGTGAGTTCTGTTCTGTTGCCGCCTTCAACGGTCGGCGATACCGCCAGCGACCGGTGGAAGAGGTCTTAGATGAACTGGAGGCCATTCGCCAGAAAAGGGTCTTCTTCGTAGACGACAACCTGATTGGCTATGGCAAGCGCGCTGCGGAGCGCGCCATTGCCCTGTTCAAGGGGATCATTGAACGCGGCATCAAGAAGGACTGGCTCTGCCAGGCCTCGCTCAACTTCGCTGAGGACGAGGAGGTCCTGGAATACGCCGCAAGAAGTGGCTGCCGCGTAGTGTTCCTAGGGGTAGAAGCGGAGTCCACCGATGCACTAACAGATGTGAACAAGAGGGTGAACTTGAGGATGGGCGTGGACGCCTACGAAGAAGCCTTTCGCCGCATCCACCGACACGGCATCGCTGTGCTAGGGGCCTTCCTCTATGGGACAGACAGCGACACGCCGGAGGCCTTGCGCCGCCGCACGGAGTACATCCTTGGCAGCGGGGTCGACGCGATACAGCTAACCTACCTGACGCCGCTGCCGGGAACGCGGCTGTTCCGCAGGCTGCTGGATGAGGGACGGCTGCTCTACACCGACTTCCCTGCTGACTGGGATCACTACTACATGACAGAGGTCACACACCGGCCACTGCTAACGGAGCCGCAGGAACTCAGGGACGCCATGCGCGCGATCAACGAGCGCCTTTATGCTCGGTCATCCATCTGGCGCAGAGCCGCCAGAACGTGGCGTGACACCAGAAGCGTGGCGACCGCGATGTGGGCGCGTAGCCTAAACATGGGCTTCCGCAATGTAGCCATAGGAAGTGGCAACCTGTAGCTGTCAAGGATCAGACGAGGACCCAGAACCTCCATAGCTGTCGGATCCGATGGGGCGCGGATTCCCGGCTATTCACCTGGGCGAAGGGTGGGACTCATCAGGAATGGTCACCGTATCGGGGTTGCCGTCGCTGACGTAGATAAGGCTGGGGTTGTCTTCGACGTAGCCAAACCACTTGCGTAGTTCGGCGTCGCTGCCCTGAATCCGGGGCGTATAGAAGGGGTCGAAGTCGGCGTGGGCCGGGGACGGCGCCGGGTTCCCGCCGGCCATCAGTGCGCCGGCAAACCGGTATTGCCTGCCTCGGTAGTCGAAACCCTGTAGCAGCGTCTCGTCAGCCGGATAGGCGCCGAACGGCACGACGATAACCTCGACTGGCGCATCAGGGACGTACTCGCGGGTCTTGTCAACCGCTTCCGCGAGCTCCCTCTTCACCTCATCGGCCGATAGCTCACCCAGGTTAGCATGGCCCAAGGTATGATCGCCGATCTCGTACCCATGATCGAGGAGCCACTGAAGTTTCTCCTGGGCGTACTCGAGCTGATCGGGGGCGTCCGGCCAGGCGAATGGAGCCAGCGGCAGGATCGAGAACAGTCCACCCCGGCCGAAGTCGGGATGCTCTCCGAAGAACTCCTCGAGGATGCCAATGGCGCTGTCCGGGTCGACCATCTTCTTTCCACTTGCGTCCAGGACGTAGCGGAACTGGCTCACCAGCCCGTCGTCGAAAGTCAGCACGACCAGCCGCTTGCCGGCTGGCGCTTTGATATTGTTGGTCAGGTAGTCGCGAATCGGGATGACGTAGAAGCCGTGGTCATAGAGCCACTGGAGATCGGCACGAAGCTGCTTGGGACTGCGAGTGAACTCGCCGGGGCTCTCGTCAATGGTATGGTACACAAGAACCAGGACCTGGCCGAGCTCGTTCGCCTGGTACCCGGTGGCTTCCGAAGAACCGGGGTTTCGTGCCACCTCGCGGGTCGGCGATGGGCCCTGAACGGGCCCACCGGTGGCAACTGGGGATGCTGAGGGCGTGGCACGTGGTGAGGAGGCCTCGCCTCCGCAACGCACGAGGAGCGCGGCGACTAGTACGGTGAGAATCGCGCCTCCAGTTCGACGGACCAGACTGCCTATCGCGTTTCCCTCCCGGTTCTCTCTCCGCGTCGAGCTGGCCTGACAGGACCGGCTGGTGCAGCCCTTATCCTCGCGTGGCCGCGATGCCAGGCTCAGAGCTTACTGACGCTCACTGGTAGATGATCACGTCCGGCACCGGCTCCAGCCCCAGCACCTCTTGCTCGCTCATCAGGTCGGGATCGTGGCGAAAGAAGAGCTTGAAGCCGGAGTACTCGGCCGGGGCGGCATACCAGCCGTACTTGACGCGCTTGATGTCGGAGGGCCCGAATCCATCCATGTCGATCACCAGCTTCACCCGCGGGTAGTCCTCGATGAGCTCTGGGTGGGTGATCATATCCTGAACGAACTGATGGACGATGAGCACCTTGTCCGGCAGGCCCCGTTTTTCTACGAAATCCTGGATCAGAGCCTGCGCGGCATTGACGTCAGCGGCGTCGAGGGAGCCGATGCTCTCTCCCGGCACCTCCCCTTCCGCCATGGCAAACTCGGGGTCGAGGGCGACGTGCACGTGCGGTTGCTGCAAGTAAGGGAGGATCTTCGCCAGTTCGCTCTCCACGTCGCTGCGGCCGATCTGAAGGTCCAGGAAGATAAGCAAGCCGTTCTCGCAGGCGAGGTCAATGTACTCCCCGAGTGTCTCCTCGTCGACGTATTGCAGATAGAGTCCGTCGGGGCCGGGGTCCGGCTGAGCGGTAGCGTACACGAGATGGAGGGCTGGCTGGACGGCTCGAGGGCCGTTCAGGGAGTCATACAACCGGGCGTGGTCTTTCAGCGCCTGCACCAGTTCCTCCGGCTCCAGCTCGCCCAGAATGCCCATGTCTGCGGTGTAAGGGTTCCCGTAGTAGGAGAAGACCTGGTAATCGGACACGGGCTCCCCGGCCACAGAGGGTCGACAAGTCTCCGAGCCCGGCGCAGCCCGAAGAGGGCCCGCGCCGACCCGGCTGAGGCGCTGGACCGTCAGTAGGAGACGAAACATCTGAACGGCGCCGCTCTGGCGGAGCTTTGCCGTGGTCACCGGCGCGTCCCGTGATCCCGATCCGGACGGCCAGAGCAGGATGAGCAGCGTGGCGGCCACGCCGGCACCGATGACTATAAGTCCCAGGGCGATAGGCTTTCCACGAGACACAGAAGTGAATACTCAAGCCGATTATAGCGGGGGTTTCTGGCAAGGGATAGCCAGTCAAAGAAACGGGAAGGGGCGGCCTCCGCGACCGTCCCTTCGTCGTTCCAGCCGTGGGGGCCGGCCTTATGGTCATTGCTGAAATAAGCCGACAGGGTAGGCCGCCCGTAAGGACACAGCTTTAGCTCTGTCCGGGGCGGAGCTGAAGCTCCGCCCTTACGGCACGACCCACTTGCTGCCTCCTGAGAAGGTCGACGTATTCTGTCAACGACCATCAGGTCGGCCCTGGACGGAGCCGAAGCTCCACCCCTACTACGACTACCCGGCGCAGCTCAAGCCCACCTGGGCCGGGATGGCCAGCAGGTCGGCCATGTTGACGGCGCCGTTGGGCGGGCCTGCGTCCCAAGGCGGGTTGGGCGGAGTGCCGGGCGAGCGGTCGCAGCAGGGCCCCTCTTTGTCCGGTACCGTGTCTCCGGGCGTGTCACAGGAGCCCTTCACGCTGTCGTGGGCGACACGTGAATGCTGGTGATGGTCGGCGTCTGGGCGCGCGCTCCTCGTGACACAGTGAGAACGATTGCGCCAATCGTGACGCCCGCCGCCAGGGCGAGCCCTACCGCTGCAATGCTGAGTCGCTTCAGACTGCACCCCCTTCGAGCCCTAGCAGCGCGTCCTACCGCGTGCGCCAGAGCCAGGCGTGACGCCGGTCGTCGCAAGATCACAGTCCCCGCTGTCGCTACGGCACCGGCGACCAAGCGGGATAGAAGTCGTCGGCCGGGTTGTTGGTGAGGCGAGCGAGACCAGAGCCGTCGGCGTTCATGACGTAGATCTCCATCTTGCCGTCACGGTTGGAGGTGAAGGCTATCCGGGTGCCGTCGGGCGACCACGTGGGCGCTCCGTCAAGGGCTGGGTCGTCGGTGAGTCGGGTGAGGTCGGAGCCGTCGGCGTTCATGATGTAGATGTCGTAGTTGCCCTCGGGGTTAGACACGAAGACAATGCGGCTACCGTCGGGCGACCAGTGGGCGGCGTAGTCGTCGGCCGCGGGGCGGTTTGAGAGATTGGTCAGGCCGGAGCCGTCGGCGTTCACGATGTAGATCTCCATCTTGCCGACGCGGTTGGAATAGAATGCGATGCGGCTGCCGTCAGGCGACCAGTCCGGGAACTGGTCCTTGCTCGGTTCGTTGGTGAGCCGAGCGAGACCAGAGCCGTCGGCGTTCATGATGTAGATCTCCACGTTGTCATCACGGTCGGAGGTAAAGGCTATCTGGGTGCCGTCGGGCGACCACGCGGGCGCTGCGTCAGCGGCTGGGTTGTCGGTGAGTCGGGTGAGGCCGGAGCCGTCGGCGTTCATGAGGTAGATCTCGTAGTTGCCGTCGCGGTTAGACACGAAGGCAATGCGGCTACCGTCGGGCGACCAGTCGGGGTAGCCGTCGGCCGCGGGGTGGTTTGAGAGATTGGTCGGGCCGGAGCCGTCGGCGTTCATAAGGTAGATCTCGTAGTTGCCGTCGCGGCCGGAAACAAAGGCGATCTTCCCCGTCCCAGGAGCGACCGCAGCAGAGGTGGGCTCTCGGGTGGCAGGAGCCATCGTCGCAGACGGCGCCGCGGGCTCCCCGTCACCTCCGCAGGCCACGCCCAGGACCAGGGCGAGTGCCAGCGCTGATATGCTGAGTCGCTTCACGGTGTACCTCCTTCACACGAAGAGCCAAACCGGGCCCAGACGGGGTCTTCCTTGTGGCGCGGCACAAGTATCCCGGAAGCCGCGTCATGGGTCTACTCAGCCGCAGTCACACACGTCGGTGGAAGAACTCTCGACCGGGCTCATTGTACACCAGGCCGTCAGGGGTGTGGTGGGCTGCGGGCGTCTAGTGCCAGGACGCCGAGACAGCACGAGCCGCCCGCCTCTGGAATGACGCCAATGTCCTCTGTTTGAGCCTGCGGGCCACCAGCGAGGTCACGGCCCGCGAGATCCTGGAGGCCTGGCTCTCCACGGAAGCGCCGGACCCCTCGGAGGCGGAGAACATCGAGAAGGTGCGCGCCCTGGACCGGGAGCGCGACCGGCCCCAGGCCACAGCCCCATCAGCCGACTATTGCCCCGTCCTACCAGCGCGCTGAGAAACTCGTCGCTCGCCCTTCGACGGGCTCACGACGGGACGGACCGTACCCTACCCAGAAGGGTCAGCCGCCGATTACCTGGTCAGCCTCGGCGCATATGTTGGCGAACTCCTGGGGCGACGTGAACCGGGCGTTCTTCCCCCGAAGGTCTGCTTCGCCAAGCCCCCGGACGTCGGCGCAGCGCCTGCAAACATGGATGGCAACCCCAGACTGGACTACCTTGTCGAACAGCTCCCGCAGCGAGGGCCAGCCCACAGGCTGGACCGCGTCCACAGTGTCGTCCCTCATCAGGTAGACGGCCTCGCCGGTCAGGGCGATCTCTGCCTGGTGCCCGGCTTCGATGGCGCCGTTCGCCAGGTAGAAGGGCAGCGCAGCGCGGGTTGGGTCATCCGAGCCGTACGTCGAGAGGTAAACGAGCCGTGCCATCTTGGTGTCTATCTCCTTGCTGGTAGCTCCCCCGCCGAGAGCGCTTGGTCCGTGCGAGACTCACACCGCCCGAGTCGGACTCCTTCGCGTCCGACTCGCCCTTCGACCCAGAGAAGCCGTCGAGCTGCTGGGCCAATTGTATACTCCCGAGGCCCACGCGCTCCACCACCCACCGCCAATGTCCCTCCTCCCATCGGCGGCGGATTCGACGGCAGCCCCCGGCGGAGTGCTGAGGCCGGAGGGGCACCCCCTATCCGGCGCGGCTGTTCCCTTCAGATGAGGGGCGCCTCGCCCCGCATTGTGCGGGATTCGCCTCTGGGGAATACGGGCCTTCCCCGATGGTGCCCCCGTGCGCGAGTACCTATCATCACACGGCGGTGGGTCATCCGACGCACGAGCCCCCGCTGGCCGCCACGCACTCTGCTGGGGATCGGGAACGGTGTTCCAGGACTGGGCACTGACAGATCGGGTAGCCAGGCTGCCGGACCTAAGCCGGAGGATGCCGCTCCGGTGGCTGAAGCGCCATCGACTTGCGGTTACCTTCGCTGCGGCGCTGGCCGTAGTCTTCACCTACCGGATGGTCGCTCTCCGGTCACAGGTCGCACTGGGCATCGACGCGGGCAACTACCTGGCGACGATGCAGCAGCTCTTCGGAACGGATGTCAGCGGCGAGGGGCTGCGGCGGCCGCCTCTGGTCGGGATTGCGCTCTGGCCTCTGGCACAGCTCTTCGGCTCCCTCGAGGCGACGAAGCTCCTGGCGGTGGCGGCGTCGGTGCTGATTGGCGTCCCTTTCTACCTGCTGTGCTCACGGTTCACAGGCAAGGCGGTCGCCCTCGCTGTCTCGCTTCCGTTCATCTTCTCTGTCAAGTACATGGATGCGGTCTCTTGGGGCTTCCTGACCCTGGTCAGCGTCGGCCTGTTCACGCTGTGCTTCTACCTCATCCACGAGATCCTGACGGAGCCGTCGCTCGGCAAGTGGAAGGTGGTGGCACTGGGCGTGGCGTCGTCCGCCGTGATCGGCACAGGGCAGATGTACGGGTTCACATACGCAGCCACGACGCTCTGCTTCGGGGCCGTGCTCATCGTTGCCGGCGGGCGCCTTCGAGTGGCAGTGCCAAGGCTGCTGCCGGCGGCTCTGCTGGCAGTGGTTCTCTCGCTGCCGTACATTCCCATCTACCTTGGCCACTCGGATGCCGTGCGAAGCGACAGCTACGTCACCACGGGCAGCTCGTTGCACGGCCTTGGCGCCGCATGGGAATACCTCCGCGACTTCTACCTTGCCGACCCTGCCTTTCTTTGGGTGGCAGTCGCGCTTGCGGCCGTCGCGGGGGCTGTCATCCTCTTTCGCAGGAGTCCGGTTGAGAGCGTGCTGCCTTTGACCCTGCTGATAGCCCCGTTCGCCCTCAACGTCCTGCTTGAGGGCGCTGTGAGCGCGAGGTCGGCCTACCTTGTCTACGTGCCCATCTGGCTGGGCTTTGCCGTCTGCGTCGACGCTCTGGTCCGGGCGGCCGGGGGCAGGCGGCGCCTGACAGCGGCTCTCTCCGTCTGGACGCTGGCGCTGCTGGCGTCGCTCGCCGTCCTGACGACCTTGAGAGGGCACTCCTGGCTCCTGGAGGCGGGGGAATGGTACGGGTACCTGCGTGCGGAGCACGTGAAGGCCATCGAGACGGCGGACCGCGACACGCCGCCTGGCGCGGGCGTGGCCTATCCGTGGGGACTGGGCTACTGGGTCGAGGGTCTGGCCGGCAGGCCCGTCTACGACGTCAACGAGCGCGAGCACCAGGTCTTCACAGCCGCCGGGCAACGCACTGAGACCCTCACCGGCAATGTCGTGCTGGCGGGCGACCGGGTTACCACCAACGGATGGGTCTTCGTTGCCGACGCCTACGTCGTTGGGGACGTGCCGATGGACCCGGTCCTGGGCATAGACAACGCCAACCTGGAGCACCTCCTCTACCTCGATGACCGGCTGATCGAGATCGAGTACGGCGCCGGCTCCGCTTCGCGGCAGGTTACCCTGGCCGATGCCCTGACTCAGGAATCGACAAGCGTCATGAGCGACAGCGCCTTCGTTGACCGGCGCACGTACGAGCTGGGCGATCTCCGGGTCGTCAAGGAGGTCACGCTGCCCCAGCACGGGGACCGCGCAACCATCGTCCTAAGCGTCGAGTCGGAGGGCGTCCCGGTCAACAGGATAGTCGTTCCGGTTCAGCCGGCGCTGCCCTACAGGCTTGTGCCGGTCGGCCCGCAAGAGGCACTGTTCGGCTTCGCGGGCCAGACGCACTTTGGTGGCGGCTGGTGGGCCGGCGCCTACGTCGACCTGATCAGCGACGGGGGAGAGGCGGCCACGCTCACCGTGCCTCCCGACGAAACCCTTGTCGTGGCCGAGGTGAGGCCGGAATCGCCGCGGGCCCAGGTAGCCCTTGCGTTCACATTCAAGGGCGAGCCCTTCGGCGACACAAACGGACTACGCTCTTACACTGCCGAGGACGTGATCCGGGAAAGCGGCATCACGTTCGCCGTGGTCGATCGGTACCCCGCGAAGCCGTGGTATGGCGACGCGCTCGACGTCACCACGCTGGCCTGGCTGGAGAGCGCTCCCTACTTCCAGCCGCTGTGGGAAGGGGAGAGCGTGGCCGCCTACCGTGTCGGCCCGGAAGCGCCAAGTGAGGTATCCGCGGGCCCGTGGTGGCCGCTGCCACGCCTGGCAGGGCGCTGATGAAGTCGCCGCTCGTGGTAAGCTTGTCGAACCGCGAGCGGCCTACACGACTCGCTCAGGCCCCTCTACCGCGCCGTCCAGCCGCCGTCTATCACGAGGGGGGCGCCGGTCATGAACGAGGAGTCATCGCTGGCCAGGAAGAGGGCGGCGGTGGCTACCTCCTCCGCGCGGCCCAGCCGTCCCATCGGCGTCAGGCCCTCCAGGAGCTGGCGCTGCTCCGGAACCTCCGTCGCCTCACGGACCATGTCCGTCTCGATCCAGCCGGGGTTGAGGCAGTTGACGCGTACGTTGAGGCCCGCGTAGGCAAGAGCGAAGTCACGCGTGAGGCCCACCACGGCGTGCTTCGTGGCCACGTAGGGCTCAGTCCCTATGCCGCCGCCCACCAGCCCGAAGACTGAGGAAAGGTTGATGATGACACCGCCGCCGCTGGCGGCCATCGCCTCGGCGCCGTGCCGGCAGCCGTAGTAGACCCCGTTCAGGTTGATGGCCACAGTGGTGGACCAGTCGGCGCGGCCGACGCCGGCGTTGTTGACCAGTACGTCCAGCCGCCCGAAGGTGGCAATGGCGCGGTCTATGGCCGCCTTCACCTGCTCCTCCTGCGATACATCCGTCTTCACGAACAGGACCTCGCCGCCCGCCGATGTGATCTCGTTGGCGGTGACCTGGCCGGCGACCTCATCGATCTCGGCGATGAGCACCCTGGCGCCCTCGCTGGCGAAGCGCAGGGCGATGGCCCGCCCGATGCCCTTGCCGGCCCCGGTGATCAGAGCCGTCTTCCCTTCCAGCTTCATGGCTTGGCTACCTCTCTCCCGATGTCTTGCCGGTGTGCGCGGGGTATCCTGCACCCCGCGCACACCTGGAAGCTCAAGGTCTCCTCTGTGAGCCGGCACGCACTTCCCCGAAGGTGGGGCCGTACCCCTGGTGTCCTTCCGCTCGGCACGCAGCCTCACGGATAGTCGCCCCGGGGTCTATGGCCGGCGCGCGAGGAGGATGAGCTCCCAATCCCCTCGCTGCGGCGCTCGCTGGGTGTAGTTCCCGGCCATGCCACCGTACACGCCCAGGCACTCCAGTCCAGCGAGGCGGCACATGAGCCGCAGTTCGCGAGCGGTGAAGGCCAGGTCGATGGCGTCTTCCGGGTAGTCCGGCTCTTCCTCGAAAAGCTTGGTCTGCGGCCGTGGGTCTCCCCGATTGTCCACGGGGTCAAGCTCCCAGAACTGGTCTGCCGCCTGATAGACGTGGCCAGCGCAGACGCTCACCCGGCCACCTGGCTTCACCGCCCGGCGCATGCCCTCCAGGATGGCCACGTTCTCGTCATCCGTGGGGACCAGGCCAAAGGCGCCCTCGCACACGCTGTAGGCGGCGTCGAACTCAGAATCGTAGTCCAGGGTCCTGGCGTCCAGATGGCGGAGCACCACGTGCACCGCCGCCTCGGAGGCGAGCGCTTCCCCGACCTTCAGCAGGCCTCGGGAGATGTCGATGCCGGTCATCCGGTAGCCGCGCCTGGCCAGCTCGACGACGTGCCGCCCGACGCCACAGCCGACGTCCAGCAGTCTGTCTCCAGGCCTCACATCGAGGACGCGCTCCAGGTAGTCACAGTCCGGGACCGTGCTGGTCACCCAGGGGTACTTCAGGTAGTCCTCGCCCAGGGCATCGCCGAAGGCTTCGTACCATGCTGGCTTCAATGCAGTTCCTCCCAATGTGAGACGCCGCGAGCGCTCCGCCCGCGGCGTCCATATTCATGCCGTTGTCGGCCTCAGCAGGCCGGCCGTGCGAACGAAGCGATCTCACATGGGGTAACCGTCAACACAAGGGCCAGCATACGATGTCCCCTTCGGGTGGAAGCTGCGGGCATCGTACCGTGCGCGGGGCGGGCCTGTCAATCGCTTGGGCCCAGGTATGCGGACAGGCAGCTCCGAGTCAGATCGGTTCCTTGACCCCGCCTGGGGCGGCCCGTAGAATGAAGGCGTCGCCGGCCTTTGAGTCCGGCGTCCTTGTTCATCGGTTCGACCCACCGTAGCGGGACAAGTGATATGATTAGGGTGGGGCTAACGGGCGGCATCGCCAGCGGCAAGTCTGAGGTCGCCGGCATGCTGGCCGCAAAGGGCGCCGCCGTCATCTACGCCGACCAGGTCGGCCACGAGGTCTACCGCCGGGGTTCGGACGAGTATCTCCAGGTGGTGGCCACCTTCGGAGCGGAGGTGATCGGCGAGGACGGCGAGATCGACCGGCGCCGGCTGGGTGCAAAGGTGTTCAACGACACCGAGGCCCGCCAGCGCCTCCAGGCCATCGTCTGGCCCGCCATGCGCCGCATGATGGAGGAGAGGCTGAATGCGCTCGAACGCCAGGGCGTGCCGGTGACCGTTCTGGAGGCCGCCGTCCTCATCGAGGCCGACTGGCTCCCCCTGGTGGGTGAGGTCTGGGTGGTGGAAGCCTCGCCGGAGGTGACCCGCCAGCGCCTCATGGCCTACAAGGGGCTCTCTCCGGCCGAGGCCGAGGCCCGCCTGAGCGCCCAGCTCAGCAATGAGGAGCGTCGGCGCCATGCCGACGTCGTCATCGACAACGGCGGCAGCCTGGAGGAGACCCGGCGACAGGTGGACCGTCTCTGGACCGGGTTGAAAGAGAGGGCTGCGCCGGCGGCCTCCAGCAGGAGCGAAAGTGACAGTGGGTAAGGGAACGGTGGACGAGGAACAAACCGATGTTGGCTACCGCCAGTACGCCATCGAAGAGTACCGCGCCGTCGAGGAGCCTTTCTACGTGCCCCTCACCGATGAGGTCGAGCTCTTCGACGCCGCCTTCGAGCAGCAGATACCGGTGCTGCTCAAGGGGCCGACGGGATGCGGCAAGACCCGCTTCATCGAGCACATGGCCTGGAAGCTGCGCCGGCCCCTGACCATTATCCGTGACGTTGCCCCCGGTTCTGAGCCCTCGGGCCGGGCCTCAGACCGCGGCCTTCCCCTGGTGACGATAGCCTGCCACGAAGACCTAACGGCCAGCGACCTGGTGGGTCGCTACCTGCTGGAAGGCGATAGCACGCGCTGGATCGATGGGCCCCTGACCCGTGCGGTCAAGGCCGGCGCCATCTGCTACCTGGATGAGGTGGTGGAGGCCCGCAAGGATACCACAGTGCTCATCCACCCCCTCACGGATCACCGCCGTATCCTACCCATCGAGAAGCGCGGCCAGATCCTGGAGGCGCGGGACGGCTTTACCCTTGTCATTTCCTATAACCCCGGCTATCAGAGCGCCCTCAAGGACCTAAAGCACAGCACCCGCCAGCGCTTCATCGCCATCGAGTTCGGCTATCCGCCGCGGGACGTCGAGGCGCGCATCATCGCCCACGAGAGCGGGGTCTCCGAGGCGGCGGCCCTTGAGCTGGCCAAGCTCGGCGAGAAGGTGCGCCACCTCAAAGAGCACGGCCTTGGCGAGGGCGTCAGCACGCGACTCCTGATCTACGCTGGCAAGCTCATAGAGAGGGGAGTCCCAGCACGGAAGGCGTGCCAGGCATCTGTGGTGTGGGCCCTTACCGACGACGCCGAGGTGCAGCGGAGCATAGAAGAGGTGGTCACCTCGATTTTCGAGTAGGACGGCCCTGAGGTGCTGCTAGGGCGAACTCCGGTCGGTTGGAGGTCGCCCTTCGACAAGCTCAGGATGCGACAACGACCGGCTTGCGTGCGGCCATGAAGGGTTATCTTCATATGCTGCGGTGTGCAGATGGCTCGTACTACGTAGGCTCCACAACCAATCTAGAATAGCGCGTTGCAGAACACGAGGCTGGCGAAGGAGGAGCTTGTACCGCACAGAGACTTCCCGTAAAGCTGGTGTACACGTGCGAGTTCCACACCCCGCACGAGGCGTTCCTTCGGGAACGGCAGGTCAAGGGCTGGTCTCGCAGGAAGAAGGAGGCGCTGCTGAGGGGCGACTACGAGGCTCTGATTGAGTTGTCCAAGCCCAAGGCATCCTGAGCTTGTCGAAGGAACGGCCTTGCCCGGACGGAGGCGGCCCTTCGACGGGCTCAGGGCGCAGCAAAGCGGCTTGCGTTCAGCGAGGACGGCGCCATGACGATGGGTTCTATTTGAGGGGTAGTAACATGAACGGCAGCAGAGGACGGCGTTTTGCAGGCGTATTCCTCTTCGCCGGCTTGGCCGTGCTTGCCGTGATAGCGGCGGCCTGCGGCGGCGGAGGCGACGAAGGGGGCAGCGCTCAAACGCCGAAAGCAACAGGAGAGAGCAAGGTGGCCCAATGCCAGCGCACCGGCGAGAAGAGCTTCGCCGGACCGCCCGAGATGATCATCGACCCGGAGAAGACCTACATCGCTCACATGGCGACCGACAAGGGTGACATCACCATCGAGCTGGCCGCCCGGGATGCGCCGAACACTGTGAACAACTTCGTCTTCCTGTCCTGCAAGGGCTTCTATGACGGCCTCACCTTCCACCGTGTGGTCCTTGAGCCAGAGCCCTTCGTCATCCAGGGCGGCGACCCGACGGGCACCGGTGCCGGCGGGCCGGGCTACCAGTTCGCCGATGAGATCAGCCCGAACTTGAAGCACGAGGAAGGTGCGATCTCCATGGCCAACTCCGGCCCCAACACCAACGGCAGCCAGTTCTTCATCACCCTGGCGCCACAACCGGGGTTGGACGGTGGGTATTCGGTCTTCGGGCGCGTCACTGAGGGCATGGACGTCGTTCGCGCCATCCGCCAGGGCGACAAGATCGTACGCGTCGACATCGAGGAGAAGTAGGGAAAGACGCGGCCCTGGGGACGGAGTCCCCAGGGGTGGGCCGGGCGGGTCCGTCCCTGGGAGTGGAGGGGATGAGGGGCGGCAGGGACGGAGCGCCACGGACGGCTAGAAGGCAAACTAGAGGCGGCACGGGCCGACCTGAAGGTGGGCCCCTACGGGAATCCAGATGAGGATAGGCATCGTCGCTGACGTACACTGCAACCACGAGGGGCTGGCCATCGCCCTGGAGCGCATGGGACCCGTCGATGAGCTCCTCTGCGTGGGTGACGCAGTCGACCAGGTCCGCTTCTCCAACGAGGTGATGGAGCTCCTGCAACACCGCCGCGCCCGCTATGTGCTTGGCAACCATGAGGAGGTCCTGCTCGGACGTTGGGGAGAGCGGGCGCGCAAGGCGCCCGCCGTGCGCCGGGAGAACCTGACCTATATGCAGTCCCAGCCGTTCAGCCTGGACGTACGGCTGAACGGCCGAAACCTCTACGTCGTGCACGGGAGCCCCTGGGGGCCATACGAGGGCTCCACGCACGCCGGCAGCCACGCGCAAGCACCGCTGGGACAGACCATGGGCGACTTCGTGGTCCTGGGTCGCACTCACGGCTACGAGTACATCTACCCGACCAGCCCCTCGCTGGCACGGCTGGGGGAGATCGGGAGCGATTTCGTGGTCCTAGGCCACACCCACTATCACATGGCCGTGCGCGTGGGCCGCTCGCTGGTGATCAACCCCGGCTCCTGCGGCGAGGCGCGGGACCATCGGAACGGCTTCCGCCTCTCCTGCGCGATCCTGGACACCGAGACGGAGGAGGTCACGTTCGACCACTTCGATGACCCCACGCGGCTGCCCCCGCCCGTGGGCGCGCACCTCTAACGGTTCAGTCCGTACCGCGATGAGCCTTTCAGAGCATCTGGCCGAGACCGAGCAACGCCTGGGGCGCTACGCCTCCAGCCTGCCCGCGGAGTTCCGGCGGGCGGAGCGGAGCGTGAGCGCCCTTCTACCCGAAGAGCACCTGCGGCTATGGGCAGAGGAGGGACTGACCCTGGCCAGCCACTCCATTCGGTCCTGGGAGGCGGCAGCCGAGTTCTTCCGGGTCAGTCCGGAGGTGCTGCAGGCGCTCGGCTTCCCCCTCTTCATGCGCTGGGCCCGCCAGGGCCGCCACCTGGCCGAGCACTCCTCGCTGGTGGCTGCCGCCTATTTCCGAGCCAGCCCGGGAAGCGTCCCCCACCTGGCGGGGCCTCACCTGGCCCAGTGGGCCGCCCTGGGCCAGCGCCTCTACAAGGGCAACTGGAAGTCCATCTCCCTAGCCTCGGTCTTCTTCTCCGCCAGCCCCGGCCTCCTCAGGCACCTCAGCGTGCCGGAGGTGGAGAGATTGGTATCGGTGGTGGACTCCCTGGCGGAACGCTCCTACGAGCTGGCCGCCTCCTGCCTGGACGCGGCGCCCCACCTCTTCGACATGCTGGAGGAGAGCGACCACGGCCCGTTCCTGGACTTCGCGGCCGCCATCGCGCAGGCCAGTTGGGCCGACGCGCGCCTCTACTTCGAGAGGGGCCATTCTTCCCTGGCCCTCGTTCAACCCGAGTGTCGGGCCCGCTTTCTCGAGCTCTCCGCGCGGGTCGCCCGAAGCGTCGGCCGCCAGGCCTACGCCTTGTTCGCCGACGCCGCGGCTGCCATGGGCCAGGTGGACCAGACTGCTCACTCCCACCTTGTCTCCCTGGCCGAAGAGCTGGCGGTGGGGTCGCCGCCGGCCGCCATGGAGTTCCTGAAGAGCGCACCCGATGTCTTGAGACGCATCCCTGTGGACGACCTGGTCCGCTGGCATTCAGCCGGCCACCGCATTCTGGAGCAGACTCCGGAAGGCGGCGAGGCCTACTTCCGGCTGGAGTCGGGCAAGGGCGAGGAAGTCCTGGAGGCCCTATCCCCGGGGGTACAGCTCTCGCGGGTCAGCGGTGTGTTGCGACTCTACTGCCAGGCCCTCACCGGCGTCGATGTCGCCGTACACCCCTCCACGGCGCTGGTGGAGAAGGGCATCGGTTGGGTCTCTGGCGCCAGCCCCTCGACGGAGGGGAGGTCCATCTACCTGCCGGAGCTCGTGGAGGAGCACGCGGACAAGGCCGAGAACTTCGGGGTCTTCAAGGTCTGCGCTACCCACCAGGCGGCGCACCTGGAGTTCGGCAGCTTCCTCTTCAGCTTCCGCCGTCGCGGCAAGGTCTACCCGGCACGCCGCCGGCGCCGTGAGACTCAGCTCCGCCGCGAGGGACGCCTGCGTCGGGACCGCAAGCCCCTCACCGACGTGGAGCGCTTCTTCGACCTTTTCCCCGACCGGCGCCTGGGCCTGGACATCTTCACAATCGTCGAGGACGCCCGCGTCGATTTCATGGTGCGCCAGGAGTACGGCGGCATCCGTGCGACCTGGCGGCGCACGCAGGTCCGCGAGCTCGACCGCCGGCCCGAGATCACGCTCCTGCCCTTGCGCGAGGCCCTCCTGGAGAACGTACTGCGGGTCAGCCTGGACGGCGGCGATCGCATGGTCTGGCCATCACAGCTCAAGCAGTACCTGGTGACGGCCGTCAGCCTCCTGCGCTCGGTGCAGCGTCCCGATGCCCTCGTTGAGGACTCGGCCGAGGTTACCCTGCTGCTGCACGACCTGGTGATGCGCCTTCCGAATCAGTTCGCAGAGGAGCTGGGCCTGAGCTGGGAGGCCATGGGCGAAGAGTCTCTGGAGCTGATGATGGTGCCGCCCGGCGCCACGCCCGGCCGCGCGCCCGACTTCGGCGATCTGCCGCAGCTACCTCAGGCGGCCGAGGAGCTCTACGACAGCCCCCAGCCCGTCGACTTCCGCGGCGACTTCAAGCCCGAGCTGGTCCAGCTCTTGATGCGCCTGCGGGACGACCAGCAGGTCGATGCCGGGCCCCTGTCGCCTCTTACGCCTGAGCAGCTCAGGGAGCTCTTGGAGAAGAGCGCCGAGCTCGGCATCGACGCCATGGCCGAGGGTGACCTGGCCTCAACCATTGGCCTCTTCCTCACAAATCTTGAAAAGGAGGCCGGCACCCCGATCAGCGACCAGGAGATCCCCCTCAAGGACGGCCAGCCCGTCCTGGACGCCGGCGAGGAGAAGGAGCTGCCCCAGGAGGTGAAGTCTTTCTACTACGACGAGTGGGACTTCCGGGCTGCCGACTACAAGCCCCGCTGGTGCCGCCTCAATGAGCGCGTCCTGGAGGAGGGCAGCGAGGACTTCTTCGAGGAGACGATGAAGCGCCATGCCCCCCTGGTCGAGGAGACGCGCAAGCAGTTCGAGATGCTGCGCCCGGAGCTCTTCCGCAAGATCAAGCGCCTGTATGACGGCGAGGACTTCGACCTGGACCTGGTCATCGAGTACCTGGTGGAGAAGAAGGCCGGCCACGGCCTGACCGACAAGGTGTACTGGCGGCGCAACAAGGTGGAGCGCGACGTGGCGGTGGCCTTCCTGCTGGACATGAGCGCCTCCACCGACGAGGAGATCGAGAAGCGGAAGAAGCCCCGCCAGGACGATGAGTTCGACGATGACCCGCGGACCTACCTCCAGTGGCTGGCCAAGCGCCGCGCCCAGACCATGCTCGACCCGCCCAAGCGCATCATCGACCTGGAGAAGGAGAGCACCGTCCTCCTCATCCGCGCCCTGGAGAGCATAGGCGATAGCTACGGCATCTACGGCTTCTCAGGCTATGGGCGGGACAACGTGGAGTTCTACGTCCTCAAGGACCTGGACGAGCCCTTCGACGACCGCGTGCGGCGTCGCATCGACAAGGTGAGCCCCATCCGCAGCACCCGCATGGGACCGGCCATCCGGCACGCCACCGCGAAGCTCGATGCTCACGAGGCTAAGGTGAAGATCCTCTTTCTGGTCTCCGACGGCCGGCCCCAGGACCACGGCTACGGCCGCGACCGCACGGAGAAGGAGTACGCCATCCACGACACGCACAAGGCGCTGATAGAGACCAAGCACAAGGGCATCGTGCCCTTCTGCCTCACCGTGGACAAGGAGGGCCACGAGTACCTGGGGCAGATGTGCGAGGACGTAGACTACGAGATCCTGGGCGACATCGAGGCCCTCCCCAGCCGCCTCCCAACGCTGTATAGAAGACTTACGGTGTAGGGGCCCCTGAGCGTCATATCCTGTTGCTCACGTAGGCGAGGCTTTCCAGCCTCGCCCTCTCGTGAGGTGCAGCGAGCCGAGGCTGCCTATGCCCTATGTTCTCTACCCTATCTCCTAGGCGGTGGTTCTCAGGGCACGGGCGGCTCCACGCTGATGTCTGGGCTGTCGATGTCCGTGATGTCTACGCGCATCGTTATCTTCGCCTGCTGTCCAGCGTCTTCCAGTGGAAGCCCAAACGTTTCGCTGGCGGCCTCGGCGTCGGCCGAGATGTCCACGTTGAGTGCTACCGGCCATCCTCCGTCCTCTGCCACCCAGACATCGAATGCGTTGATCGTCATGCCTTTCAGCTCGGACGGCAGGAAGCCGGTGGCCCCTAGAGCCTCAGCGGCATCGCCCACCGAGTACCGTGTTGCTGCGACCCCGTTCACCGTTTCGGGCTGACCGGGGAACGGGCTGGGGTTCTGGATGAAGTCGAAGTCCTCCCAGAAACGCGGCGACCCCGGGCAGAGGTCAAGGTCGTCCACTACGTCGGGATCGTCCGCGCTGGTGGCCTGAAAGCCCTCGCCCGTATCCATCCAGGCATCGTCGCCCACCAACACCAGTTCGTCTTTGCCGACTGCGGTGCCACCTAGGGACCCACTGATGGCGCACCGCAGGCGGTCCGGCGTCTCGAACTCCCCCTCCGTCGTCAGGACGAATCCACCGTCTGTGTCCACCGACATCTCCGAACTAAAGCGGAAGCTCTTGAGGACGCCGGACGGCGACACGCCAGCGCCAGGGCCCGGCGTTAGTTCGGAAGTGGACGTCGATTCCGCCGTGGATGTCGACTCGGCTGTCGGCGACGGCTCCGCCTTGACCTCTCCCCGCAGCACGGCCTGGACACGCTCATCCAGCTTGCGCGCGAGGGCCGCCGCCTCCTCCTGTGCGTTTTCGTCGTCCAGACGGGTGACATAGGCGGCAGCCACAATCCTTCCTCTCCGGAAGCCCACGCCCGTGCCATACAAGGTGAGCTCCTCCCCGTCTGGGGTGATCGATGCGCGGAAGACCAGCCCCAAAGCCTCGTCCCCGATTTTCCCCGGGTCAAACTCCTCGAGGCTCTCAAAGACCATGCTCTCCTCGGTCTTCCCGACCTGTCGCTTGGCGTCCTCGACGCCGTCTCGCAGATCGTCTGAGGCGCCCTCGGCGTCTTCCAGCAGGTTTAGTTCGATGCCGATGGACACCACCCCTGCCTTCTCCAACATGGCATCGAGAGAGGAGTAGGTCTCCTCGTAGCCGTTCACCCGCCCGAACTGCTCGATATCCTTGGCTTCGTCCTCTGCATCGGTGGCGTCTTTGACGGCGTCTTCGTTGCTTTGGAACCCAGAGTCCTCATCCCGCTGGAAGTCCGCGTACTCTGGCCCCAGCTCCGACTGCGGTAGGACCATAAGAGCCAGCTCTTCGTCCGCGATCTCGCGGCCGGTCACGTCCTTCTCGCCACCGCCACCGCAGGCGGATGCCAAGACGAGGGTCAGGGCCACCAGGACCGTGAACAGGTGTCGCATTCTACTCTCCTTCCTCACCGCCGGCGTCCCCAGTGTAGTACTCGTACGCTGCCTGTGATAGTTTAGCGGTCAACTCCGTCTCGTGGTCCTTGTCCGAGAGGACGACGATGACGTACGTGGGGCCCCCGCCATCGGCAGGATAGACGATGCCGGCGTCATGGGTGGCGTTGGACCAGTTGCCGGTCTTGTGCGCGACCAGGGTGCCCTCCGGTACGCCAGCCCGCAGGCCGTTGTCGATCTGCTCGCCGGCCAGCAGGTTCACCATCTCCTGGCTGGCCTCGGCGTCCACGGCCTCGCCGCGGGCCATCATCTCCATCAGGAGGGCCATGTCGCCCGCCGTCGTGGGCAGGTCGTCGGTCAGGAGGCGGGTCGTCGGCAGCCCCAGGGCGGCCATCGAGCGGTTGATGTTGCCGGCGCCCACGCGGTCCTGGAGCAATACGGCGCTGGTGTTGTCGCTGAAGGCTGTCATGGCGTGCACGGCGTCCTCCACGCTGATAGCCTCGCAGACGCCCACGGGCAGCGTGCCGAGGTCGAAGCCAGCGTAGTAGGGGGTGACCAGCAACTCCTCATCGAAGTCCAGCAGGCCCAGCGCCCGCTGGTGGAACACCTCGTAGAGGACAGCGACCTTGAACAGGCTAGCGGCATAGAACATCTTGTCCGGGTTGATGGCGGCGCCGCGGCCATCATCGAGGCTCTTGACGACGACCGCGTAGGAGTCCACGTCGTGGCCCAGCGCCCCGCGCAGCAGTGCTTCGAGCTCATGGTCCTCCTGAAGAGGGAGCGGTTCGTAGTAGGAGGGCACGGGCACCGGGCCGGGGCTGGTGATGCGCTGGCTGGGCTCGGCGGGTGTGCCTCCGGCTACGGGCGAGGCGACGGGCTGGTAGCAGGTGGGCGTCTCGGCCGAGGAAGGGGTGACGTGCTCCACGGTCGCGGCGGGCGCGCCCGGCGTCGGCCGCACGACCTCGACGGGCTGGCCGGGCGAGGGCGTGGCCTGCTCTTCCTCCTCGATGGGGACGCCGCAGGCGACCAGAAGCAGCGCCACCCCTAGAGCGAGGGCGACGTGGCGGGCAGATCTCATCCCTCTTTGGCCCGTGAACAGCAAGGCTTCCCTACCCTCCGGCTCGGCCCGCCCAACGGTCATAAACCGACCACTCCTGCGGATTGAAATCCGCAGCTTTCTCGAAGCCGAGGGTTTCAACCCTCGGGAGTGGATCTAGCGGTTGGCGGCCACAGGCAGGCTCGGCCCGCCCCGCCACCGGCCTCTCGGTGCCCGACGCCGTACTCTAGCATGACAACGCTGACATAAGTCGAGTGGTCAACGAGACGTTACGGAGGCTGCCGGTCGAGGACGGCCCGCCGCAGCAGGGAGAGGGCCGTCGTAACGGCCCGTCGCTTGACGGCTCCCCGGCCCTGCGCGAAGACGTAGCTCACGGCCTGGGGCGCCTCACTGCCGTCGTCCAGGGCGATGTGGATGGTGCCCACCGGCTTGTCCTCCTGCGGGTCTGGGCCCGCCACCCCCGTCACCCCGATGCCGATGTCGGCGCCCAGCCGTTCGCGGGCGGCGCAGGCCATCGCGCGGGCGCACTGCTCGCTGATGACGCCGTGCTCGGCGATGACCTGCGGATCGACACCCCAGGCAACCTTCATCTCCGTGGCGTAGGAGACCAGCCCGCCTTTGTAGTAGTCCGAGCTGCCGGGGACGTCAGTGATCGTGCTGGCCAGCAGGCCGCCGGTGCAGGACTCCATAGTGGCCAGAGTCAGGCCGCGCTCGCGCAGCATGGCGCCCACGGCCCCCGCAAGGGTGTCGTCGTCGGCGCCCCATACGGCGCTGCCCAGGATACGCCGGGCCTCCTCTTCCACGGGCTCGATGAGGCGGCGCGCCTCCTCGGCGCTGGCGGCCTTGGCGGCGATGCGCAGTTGGATGCCGTCGGCGCGGGCGTAGACGCCGAGGGAGGGGTTGCTGGACTTCAGGAGAGGGCTCACCATCTCGTCGAGCGTGGCTTCGCGGAGGCCCGTCGTCTTCAAGGTACGGACGACCAGCACGCCGCCTGGGCGCCTTCGCTCCAACTCGGGAGCCAACTCCACCTCCCACATGCGGTTCATCTCCGTGGGCGGGCCGGGCATGGCGACGATGAGGCGGCCGTCGCGCTCCACCCACCAGCCAGGCGCCGTGCCGCGGGGGTTGGGGATCGGCCGCGCCGAGGGGATGAGGGCGGCCTGCTTGATATTGCTCTCCGACATCTCGACGCCGCGGCTGGCGAAGAACTCCCGCAGCATCCGCTCCAGCGCCGGGTCGATCATCGGCTCCTCGCCCATCACGCGGGCGATGGCCTCCCTCGTCAGGTCGTCCTCGGTCGGGCCGAGGCCGCCGGTGGTGAGGACGAGGTCGGACCGCTCCCAGGCCCGGGCGATGACCTCCACCAGCCGCCCGAGGTTGTCGCCCACCACCGAGGCATAGTACAGATCGATGCCGAGGGCCGGCAGGCGCGAGGCGATGTACTGGGTGTTGGTGTCCAGGATCTCGCCCAGCAGGATCTCGGTGCCGATGGAGATGATCTCCGCCTTCATCGTCGAAGGGGAGCATAGCAGGAACGGGGAAAGGGGAACAAGGAACATGCAACAAGGAGCGCCGTGGCGGTGGCCCTCGGCGCCGACGCCCTCCGGGCCCCTCATGGTAACCACACTGGGCCGCCAACCCATTTGGTCGACGACCGGCCAGGCACGAAGCAGCCACGCAGCGGCCTTCGCTTGACCGCCTGCCGTGGCAAGGATACCATCTCCCTGGCAGAAGCGCGGTCGCTCCGGCGGCCACTGGTGAAAAGACTTCTCCTCTGGGGCGGCGCCTGGGCCGCCCCTTTGTGGAATCAGTGATGGGCTTCTTTCAGAAGCTGGCACAGGCCATCGAGAGGAACGGTAGCCTCCTCTGCGTGGGGCTGGACCCCGACCCGGACCGGCTACCAGCCAGCCTGCGCACCCGGCAAACAGCAGCGGGCGAAGTGGCCACGTTTCAGCGCGCCATCATCGAGGCCACATCCGACCTCGTCTGCGCCTACAAGCCCAACCTGGCCTTCTATGAGGCCATGGGCGAGGCCGGTGCCGAGGCCCTGCGTGCCACCCTCGCTGCCATCCCCGGCGACATCCCCGTCATCGGCGACGCCAAGCGCGGCGACGTGGGACACACCTCCCGCGCCTATGCCCGCGCCCTCTTCGACGGCTGGGGGTTTGACGCCGTGACGGTAAGCCCGTATCTGGGCGGCGACTCAGTGGAGCCGTTTCTGGAGAGGGAGGACCGGGGCGTGTTCGTGCTCTGCCGCACCTCGAACCCCGGCGCCCGGGACTTCCAGGACCTGCCGATTCTCGTCGACCAGGGCCTCCCTGCTGGACGGACAGTCCGGCCGCGGCCCCTCGACAAGCTCAGGGCACAGCCCCTGTTCGAGGTGGTGGCGGAGCGGGCGAGTGACTGGAACACGCGGGGAAATGTGGGCCTGGTGGTGGGCGCTACCTACCCCGAGGAGCTGGGACGCCTGCGTGAGCTTTGCCCCCGGATGACCTTCTTGGTGCCCGGAGTGGGCACGCAGGGTGGCGACTTGGAAGCATGCCTGCGTCGAGGGCTGGATGCCGGGGGCAGTGGCCTCATCATCAATGTCTCGCGGCAGGTATTGTATGCTTCCGGGGAGGACGACTTTGCGGCGGCCGCCCGCCAGGCCGCCCTGGCCCTGCGGGACGAGATCGGCAGGCGGCGGGAGGTAATCCTGTCCGAGCGACCCTAGCCTGCCATGGTAGTCGAGTTTCGCCTGGGCGACGTCGTCAGGCTCCGGAAGGTGCACCCCTGTGGCGGTTATGAGTGGCGGGTAGTGCGGTTGGGGGCGGATATCGGTTTGCGCTGCCTCACCTGTAGCCGGCGCGTGCTCCTGGACCGGCGCACTCTGGAGAAGCGGCTGAAGACCTTCGTGGAGCGGGGGGAGACCCCAGATCCCGCTCTGGATCGCCTCCTTTGGGAGCAGAAGGAGCGGTCGTAGGACCGGCGGAGGGACGGGTACCTTGGCGCAAGCTTGGGTTTCAAAGCTGAACCTCTGGTCCCTGGCCGGGCGAAGCGCCCTGCTCCAAGACCTGGGGTTCCGGAACTACTGGATCTCCCGCGCCCTCTCGTCGACGGCCTTCAACGCGGTCAACTACTCCTTCCTGATCCTGGTCGTCCGGGAGACTGGCTCCACCATCTATACCAGTCTTCTCATCCTCTCCATCATCCTCCCGGCGGCCACGTTGGCCTCTGTCTCCGGCGTGGTCACAGACCGCCTGCCGAGAGGTCTCCTTCTGTTCGTCGCCCACCTGCTGCGAGCCCTCCTTGCCACGGCCTTTGTAGCTTCCAACGGCAGCGTCTGGGTCATCTATGGTATCGCCCTTGGCTTTGGTGTGGTGGGTCAGTTCTCAGGACCTGTGGAGGCGGCGCTGCTCCCGCACATCGTGGAGCGAGAGCGGCTGACCAGCGCCAACTCCCTGTTCAACCTGGGGGGAGCGGTAGGACAGGTGCTGGGGGTGCTCGTTCTGGCTCCGCTGTTCCTGAAGACAGCCGGGACCGACTCCCTCTTCACCCTTGTCGCCATGCTGTACCTGGTGGCGGCTGCCATGCTGCTCACGGTGCCGAACCTGGGCTTCCGGCATCTCAGCGCCGCCCAGCGCCACTCGTCTCACGCCACCTTCCGTGGGGTCCGCACCGAGTTCGCGGAGGGCTGGCAGGCCCTGCGGCGGGATCGCACCGCCTACATGAGTATGATGCTGCTTGTGCTGGGTACCACCTCACTCCTGGTGACGGTGGCTGTGGCGCCGCGCTTCGCCAACGAAATCCTGGGTATCGCTACTGAGAACGCCATCTACGTCTTCGCTCCTGCTGCCGCTGGCATCCTGTTGGGCTTGCGGCTGGTGGACTGGCTCACGCGCCAAGTGAGCAAGGCCTGGGTGGTCACGGCGGGGTTCGTCATGGTGGTCCTCTCCATGGTAGCCATGGCCATGGTGCCCCAAAGTGCCCGCCTGCTGGAAAACCAGAACCCGCTCGGCCTTTTCTCCCCCGGGCCCTTCGGCACGACGGCGGCCCGCGTCATGGTGACCCTGGTCTTCGCCGCTCTGGCTGGCTTCGCCTTCTCAGTGATCAACGTCGGAGGTCGCTCTCTGCTCAACGAACGGGTGCCGGTGCCCATGCAGGGACGCGTCTTCGCGGCCCAGACGGTGCTATCTAACCTGGCGTCCATCGTCCCGCTACTCCTGGTGGGAGCCCTAGCGGACTGGTGGGGCGTGAGCCCTGTCCTCATCGTGATGGCGATCGCCATCTTGGCGGCAGCGTTGTTGGGGACCTTCCAGACGATGCGCTCGGAGATGGCGGACCGAGGGGATCATGGACAGCGTTAGGCGGGTAGGTTCGGCTTTGCCCCCCAGCCTGGGGCGGGTCGATACCCCCGTCCTCGGCATCCGGCGGTTCCGGCTCCTCTGGCTGGCCCAGATCTTTGCCCACACCGCTCAGAACGCCACCCTGTTCACCCTCCTGGTGCTGGTGGTGGCGGAGACGGGCTCGAGCATCCACGGCTCTCTCCTAGTGCTCTCCTACGTTTTCCCCTCCGTGGTCTTCGGCCTCTTTGCCGGGGTGCTCATAGACCGCTGGCACAAGCGGACCGTGCTCCTGTCCACCAGCGTCCTCCGGATGGGGGCTTGCATAGCCTTCTTGCTGGTGAGCCCCAATGTGTGGCTCATCTACGCCATCAACCTGGGCTTCTCCACCCTGGGCCAGTTCTTCACCACCGCCGACGCCGCCAGCATCCCCGCCCTGGTGCCCCGGAAGCAGCTCATGTCGGCCAACAGTCTCTTCAACCTGGCGCTCACCGGCTCCCAGTTCGGAGGCATGGTGTTCCTGGCTCCCGTGTTCATCAAGAGCTTTGGCTCCGATACCCTTTTCATCACGGCGGCCCTCTTCTTCCTGGTGGCCACTGTCATCGCCTACCAGCTGCCGGAGATCGAGGCCGAGGAGGGACTGGAGGCCCCTAACGGAGAGCGGCCCCTCCTCCGCGGTGCTGCGTCCGAGATGTGGCGCACCCTCCGCCTCCTCCGCCATGATGTCGCATCCAACATCGCCCTTCTCCAGATGACGGCAAGCAGCTCCCTGGTGCTCCTCTTCGCCGTCCTCGTGCCTCGCTACATGCAGTCCGTATTGCAGGTCGCCCCAGACGACGCCGTCTTCATCTTCGCACCGACCGGTGTAGGGGCGCTCCTAGGCCTGCGGGCCCTGCCTTGGATCGCCCAGCGGCTGGGAAAAGGGCAAGTGGTCATCGTGGGGCTGGTCGGCCTTGCCCTCTGCCTGGTGGCTCTAGGCTTAGTGGAGCGGATAGCCGACGTCATGGAGGGCAACGAGAGCCTGAACCCCTTTGCCAGTAACGGGCGCGTGACCGGCCTCTCCGTTCTGGTAGCGCTGACGATGGCCCTCACCGGTCCTTTGGGATTCGCCTATGCCTTGGTGAACGCCCCGGCCCAGACCGTCCTCCACGAGCGGGCACCGGTGGAGATGCGGGGCCGGGTCTTCGCCTCGCAACTGGTCCTGGCCAACCTGGTCTCCATCGGCCCCCTCATCCTCGCGGGCAGCGTGGCCGATCTTTACGGTGTGAGCCCGGTGATGTTGACTATCGCCGCGGGGGTGCTTCTGGTGGCGGCCATTAGCGTGTTCCAGGCAGGGCGTGAGAGCCAGGCCAGACCCCGGCCCGAGGCGTCATCCGCTGCTGTGGGCGACGAGCCGGTGTCATTGGAGACCACGCTTCACGCGCCCGTGGGTGACAGCCATTCCGTTGACACCACCAGGGGCCTGAGTTAGACTTGAATTGCCTTCCCGGGGCCCAACGAGGAGGTGGCCGCGTGATTGAGATGACCATCGAGAGTATCCGGGTCAGCCTGATGAATTATCAGCGGGTGGTCATTCTCAAGGAGAAGGCCGCTGACCGCTATCTACCCATCTGGATCGGCCCGGCCGAGGCCGATGCTATCGCTGTGCGGCTCCAGGATGTGTCGGTTGCCCGCCCCCTCACCCACGACCTGCTCCGCTCAGTTATCGATGCCCTAGGAGCCCAGGTGAACTGCATCGTCGTCAATGACCTCTCCAACGACACTTTCTATGCGCGCGTCGTCCTCAGCGTCGACGGCAAGTCACTGGAGATCGACTCCCGTCCCAGCGATGCCATCGCCCTGGCGGTGAGGACCCAGGTTCCCATCTACGCCGAGGAGTCGGTCCTGGAGAAAGCTGGTGTGATACTGAACAAGGAGGGCGAGGCGATTGCCGCGGGCGAGGGACCGAGCGAGCCCCTGTCAAAGGCGAACGCCGAGGAGCTGGAGAAGCTCTCCCCCTTCCGGGACTTCGTCGAGAGCCTGGACATGGAGGACTTCGACAAGCACAGCAAGACGTAGGCGAGCCGTGGCCTGAAGATCGTGGAGGGCATCAAGAGATGCCCTCGAGTCGTTTTCGCCCTTGGGGCGGCCGGTGTGAGCCGGAGACGGGCCAGCGCGCGTCCCGTCGCGCACACTCAACGGATCACCGGTCGCGCCGTTGACCGGGGACACGGGGAATGACAGAGTAGCCATGGATCCGCCGGGGATGGACCGGCCCGGCGGGCCCTCTATGACCCATGCTTGCCCTACTCGCTATCTTCGGCACCTCTTTCGTGGTTGGGCTCTCGGGCGCCCTGGCGCCGGGACCCCTGTTCACGCTCACCGTCCGTGAGACGCTGCGACGCGGCTTCTGGGCGGGGCCCGTTGTCAGTGCCGGCCACGCCATCATAGAGCTGGTGCTGGTGATCGCTCTGGCGGTGGGACTGGAGCGGTTCCTGGACGACGAGGGCCCGGTGACCGCTGCCATAGCCCTGGCTGGGGGCGCTTTCTTGCTCTGGATGGGCTATGGGATGGTGCGCAGTGCTCCTCGCCAATCGCTGAACGTGGGTCGCGAAGGTCCAGCCGTACCTGTGGCCGCTGGCAACTCGGTGCCCGCACCGGACAGTCTCCGGGGATACGGTGCGAGGGTGCTGGCTGCCGCCGCTGGCAACGACCAGGCCCCGGCCTGGCCGCGACTGGGGGACATGGCCCTGATCCTGGTCCCGGCCGGAGTACTGGTCAGCATCTCCAACCCTTATTGGGTCATCTGGTGGGCCAGCGTGGGGGCTGCCTACATGTCAGAGTCCCTGGAGCAGGGAGTGGCTGGGGTGGGCGCTTTCTTCACGGCCCACATCCTCTCCGACTTCGCTTGGCTGACGCTCGTGGCCTTCGTCCTCGCCACCGGACGCCGGATCATCAGCGGCGGTGTGTACCGGGGCATCATGGCGTCCTGTGGCCTCTTTCTCTTGCTTCTAGGCGCCTACTTCATCTACTCCGGCATCGGCTTCCTGCGCTAGCCCCCGCCAGGAATGAAAGCCCCAGCGCCTGCCGGCCGCCGGGGCCATCTCACAGGCCAGGGCGCTGCGCTGCCCCACGCCGCAGACGAAGATGACGTCCCGGACGCGGCTCAGCTCGTTGCGACGGGCGAAAACGGCGCCCACAGGGATGCGCTCGGCGCCGGGCACGTGCCGGTTCTGGCACTCGTGGCTCTCCCGTGGGTCGATGGCCTGCACATCGCCGCTCTCGATCATGTGCTTGACATCAGCAACACTGAGTCGGCTGAACGGCTCCTGCGGCTCCTCATGATCCATGACGTGCCACCGGGGAATCTGGAGTTACTGGGGTTATTTTATCATCAATCGCCACGGAACCCAAGGCTCCAGGCAGGTGAGTGAGGGCGCTCGATCCGGCGCTACGGCATCCTTCCCAGACTCTCGCCCGGTGCAGGGGCGGGCGCCTCTGGGGAGCCGCGCAGGTAGAAGATGTCCTGGACGCGCAGGCCAAGCAGCCACATGGCGATGACGCCGGTAGAGAGCACCCACAGGATGTTGAGGATGTGCGTGGCGATAGCGTAGCCCCCGGCCAGGGAGCGCGCCACGCCGAGGACAGCCACCACCTCGGCCACCACTACCTCGTAGGGCCCGATGTTGGAGGGCGCAAAGGGCAGGGAGATGGCCATGTTGGCGGCGATCATTATCACAAGGTAGGAGCCAAAGGAGAGGTCCAGCCCGAAGCCGAGGCCGAAGAGCCAGAACATGAGCCCCTCTAGGAGCCACGCGACGAACGAGAGGGCCAGCACCTGGCCGCCGATCCGGGGGTGGCGCAGGGCCGCCAGGCCCTCCATGAACGGCGGCAAGCTCTCGGCGATAGCCCCGCGCGCCCTCTCCGGCAGCCAGCCCAGCCAGCGGCCCGGCTGCCACCCCTGGGGCAGCGAGATGCGTGCGCCGAAAACGGCCAGCAGCAGGCCGGCCCCAACGGCGCCGATCATCGCCCAGATGAAATTGTTCAGGGCCTCCGGTACCTCAAGCAGCGCCACGCCGACGAGGGCCAGGACGGCGAAGGTGACGCCATCCAGGAGCGTTTCAGTGATGAACACGCTGGACGTCAGGCCAGAGCGGGACATGCCGTGGCGCTGAGCCGGCACCTGCACCCGCACCAGGTCACCCAGGCGAAAAGGGAGAACGTTGTTCGCCATGTTCGATACCAGCAGGGTACCGAAAAGGCTGCCAATCGGCGGCTGCCCCAGCCGCGAGAGGATCACCCGCCAGCGCACCGCGAAGATCAGCTTGGACAGGGTGAAGAGAGCAAGGGCGGGCAGCGCGAAGAGGTAGTTCACGTCAGGCAGGGTCTCCAGGGCCTCGGCGAGATCCACGCGCCAGATCAAGAACCCCACCAGGCCGCCGCTGATGGTCAGCCGCACCAGCAGCCGCCGGTGGCTACGGACAGGCTCCCACAGGGCTAAGAACGTACTCACAGCGCTCACAAACCTACCACATTTTCCAGCTTTCGTGCGGGGTACCGCCAGAGCCTGCCCAGCGACGGACAGGGCGGGGCGGCGCCGCCCCCCTTCACTTTTCCTGGCTGACGACGTACCATACGGGCGTCATCTCGCGCCTGAGCGATAGACCGCGCCCGGAGGCGCGTCGAAACGGGGGGCACCCGGAAAGGAAGTCAGCCATGGCTACGGTGAAGGACCCCGTCTGTGGCATGGAGATCGACCCCACGGAGGCGGCTGCCACCTCCGACTACGAGGGCACCATATACTACTTCTGTGCCGTTGGGTGCAAGGAGCAGTTCGACGCCAACCCGGCGAAGTTTCTCGGCACTGCCGAGGAGGCAACCACCGCCGCACCGGCCGAGGAGCCATCGCGCGAGCAGCCAGCGGTGCCCGCCCCCGAACCGCGGAAGTGGTGGCAGTTCTGGCGACGCTAGCCCCCCGGCGCGATAGCTGGCAGCCCATTGGGATTCGGGAGGGAATGACCGCTCGATGGCGGACCGTCATGCGGTCGAGGAGCTGCTTCGCAAGATGCGTGAGGAACGGGACCGCCTCCTGGCCCACGCCGAGCCCCCAACTGAGGAGCAGGCAGAACACGGACCCAATGCACGTTGACCAGTTGACCGGCCGGGAGCCACCGTACGGACCGCGCTTCACCACTGCCCGGGATCCCGACCGGCGAACGCCGCGGCTAGGCCACGGAGCTTGACTCGTGACCCATGATCCTTCCCCTTCTACTCACTTCTACATCTTCGTCACCCGCGAGTTGCCCGGCGACGCCGTCGAGAGGCTCCGCTCTGCTGCCCAGGTTGAGGTCTGGCCCAACCCGGAGCCGCCTCCCCGGGAGGAGCTCCTGCGCCGGGCCGCCGGCGCCGATGCCCTCCTCACCCTCCTCACGGACCGCATAGACGCCGCCCTCCTTGACGCCGCCCCCCGCCTGCGCATCGTCAGCAACATGGCCGTGGGCTACGACAATATCGACCTGAAGGCCGCGAGTGCTCGCGGGGTGCTGGTGTCCAACACGCCCGGCGTTCTCACAGAGACGACCGCCGATTTCGCCTTCGCCCTGCTGCTAGCGGCGGCACGCCGGGTAGTGGAGGGAGACCGTCTGGCCCGTGGCGGCGGCTGGCGCACCTGGCATCCCTCCTTCCTGCTAGGGCAGGACGTACACGGTGCCACCTTGGGCATCGTCGGCCTGGGGGCCATTGGCCAGGCCATTGCCCGACGGGCCCGCGGCTTCGACATGAGCCTCCTATACGTCGACAGGCAGCGGCGGGCCGAGCTGGAGGCAGAGCTGGAGGCCCGCTTCGTGCCCCTGGAGACTCTCCTGCGAGAGTCCGATTTCGTGAGCCTGCACGTGCCCCTCACTGCTGAGACCCGGCATCTCATCGGCCACCGGGAGCTGAGCCTCATGAAGCCCAGCGCTATCCTCATCAACACCTCGCGGGGCGGCGTCGTGGATCAGACGGCCCTCTACCAGGCCCTCGCCTCCCGCGCTATCGCCGGGGCAGGCCTGGACGTGGCCGAGGCGGAGCCCGTGCCCGCCGGCGACCCCCTCCTCGACCTGGATAACCTAACGTTGACGCCGCACGTCGGCAGCGCCAGCGTCGCTACCCGCGCCCGGATGGCGGACATGGCGGCCGACGCCATCCTGTGCGTCCTGCGCGGCGAGAGGCCCGCCAACCTCGTCAACCCTGGCGCAGCCCCTAGGTAGAAACCCTCACACCAGTCGACAGAATCCCCTAGATCCTATTGACAGGGGCTTTCCTAGCCGCTACACTATTATCTGAGGCCATATGGTCCCATGAGCGCACTGTCCGAAAGGAGGGTGGTTCATGTTCATCAAGGACCGCATACGTTGGGGGGTATGGCAGGTTGATGTCTAGCGCCCTGCCGCAACGCGGCAGGGCACGCGAGCGCGGCGGGCTCCACAAGCGATTGACACAGAGTGGGCGCCCGTAAAAGGGAATGAGACCCGCCGTATCGGGGGGAGTACCCCCGCGGTGGGGCCTTCGGAGCCGCGAACTGACAACTTAGGTAGGAACAACGAAGAGACTGCGTCCTCACAGACGGAGTCTCTTTGTTGTATGCTAGCGCTGAGATATCAGCCATGACTGGGGCTCTATCCCGCCGAGGCAACCTCTGGCTCGCCGAGACCCTCTGGAAACTGGGGGCCATCCAGTTCGGCAGCTTCACCCTCGGCCGTACCGCCGTCAACTCGCCGGTCTACGTCAACCCGCGCCTCCTCATCGGCAACCCCACGGCCCTCCGGAGGGCAGCCCAGGTCATACTGGCGGAAGTCGTAGCCCTCCAGAGAATGCGCGAACCCCGTGTCGCCGACTTCGACTTGGTGGCAGGCGTGCCCTTCGGCGGTCTCCACCTCGCCACTGCCTACTCTCTCACCGCCAAGGTTCCCATGATCTACCTTCACCGCCGCGAGGACGGAACCGGGAGCGACATAGAGGGCCTCTACAACCCCAACCAGACCGCCCTGGTCATCGACGATCTCATCACCGGTGGCGGCACCATCATTGAAACCGCCCTCACCCTGCAAGAGGCGGGCATCCGCGTACGCGACGCGGTGGTACTCATCGATCGACAGCAGGGTGGCCGGGAGCGCCTGGGGCAATTCGGCATCAACCTTGTGTCCATCCTCACTCTGGAGGTAGTGCTGAACTACCTCATGTCGAGCGGCAAGATCTCCGAGGAGTGGTATCGCCGCTCCATGGAGTACCTGCGGGCCAGTCGCTCCTCCTAGCGGTTCGTCCCCTCCGCCGCGCCGCCTCCATCTTCCTCACGTATCCGCGGCCGCCGGTTCTCCGGCTCTAGATGAACTCCGGGCCTTGGGGCACCCTACAGTCCTAGGCAAGCCCTCCCGGTGAGAAGGCGGATGCCTCGGCGGCCTAGCCAGGCCATAACTGGTTCGTCATTGGTGGGGGAATTCTCGACCCCTGCCTGTCCTCCCAAGGCGGCCAGACGGCCGCCCGTCCGGGCGGATTCGCCCCTCGCCGGAGGCGAGTCGCCTGGGCGACAGGCGAAGGCGCAAAGGCGAGGGCATGGATTCGCCTTCTGATAGCCCAGCCTTGAGGCTGGGGGCGTGTCCGAATCTGGCAGCCGAAGGCTCACCAAGAATGCACCAATCACGCCAGGTTCACTTCATTGCCTCTGGAGATACCTTCTGATATCATGCAGCCAATCCAGCGAGTGCCATCCCACCATGGTGAATTCGGCGGTACTGGTCCTCAACCAGAACTACGAACCTCTCAACGTCTGCAACGCCCGTCGGGCGTTCGTCTTAGTGGATCGCGGCAAGGCCGAGGTCCTTGAGCACGGCGACGGCATCCTCCACAGCCCCCGGTACTTCTTCCGTCTCCCCTCTGTGATCCGGCTGATCTACATGATCAAGCGACCGCGACCCCAGATGCGACTCTCGCGCAGGGAGATCTTCAACAGGGACCGCTTCACGTGCCAGTACTGCGGCAGGCAGACCCACGACTTGACTCTGGATCACATCATCCCTCGCCACCGCGGCGGTGACCACGACTGGGAGAACCTGGTCTCGGCCTGCAAGCATTGCAACCACCGCAAGGCGGGCCGCACGCCCCAGGAGGCGCGAATGAGCCTCGTCCGTCAGCCTTACCGCCCTCGCATTACGTCCTTCCATCTCTTCTACCATTATCTGGAGTATCAGACCGGCTGGAGGAAGTTCATCCCTGGCTGGGAAGAGGTCAACGGCTTTTCCTGAGGTGCCCTTTCCGTCGTCGGCACCAGGGGCCGCCCCCGGCGCCCAGCCCTCAGATGCCGTGCGCTGCCCTTCCCAGCGGTGGTAGAATCGCCTATAGAGAAGTCTAGGTCTGGCAACAGAAGGGAGGCTGGCCGGTGATTGAGGGAGTGAACATCGGGCATGCGCTCATCGCGGGCTTCCTGGCGGGCTTCGTGATGACGTTGGGGGCCTACTGGCTGGAGGGGGTGTTCGGTTTCCCACGCATGGACTTCGGCATGACCGGCCTGAAGTACATGGGGGGCGACAAGCCGGGATGGTGGTTCGTTGGACAGGCCGCCCACCACCTCGATAGCATGGTCCTGGCCCTTGTTTACGCCGGGGCCGTCTTTCTCAACCTGGAGGACATCTTCGATAAGCCCATCGAGTGGTGGTGGGGGCCCCTCGCCGGCTTGGGCTACGGCTTCGTCGTCTTCCTTATCCTGCCCGTGGGCATCATGGGCACCATCACCGTTCTCTTGGGCGGTCAGCTACCCAGCGACCGGAAGATGCTGGTGGCCAACCTTCTGCTGCACCTGCTCTGGGGGGCTGTCCTGGGTGCTCTCTACTTCCCAGTGCGCTAGAGGGGAGATCTCCGCAGCCGAAGGATCGCATCAGGGCGGCCGGTAACGACGAAAGCGCCCTTACTTCTGGCAGTGACGGCAGAAGCTGGTGATGCGCTGTCCGGCGGTGATCTCGGAGACGCGGGCGCCGCACGACGGGCAGGGCTGGCCGCCCCGGCGGTGCACCCGCAGGTGGTCGCGCACCTCCTCATGCAGGAGGCCGTCCTTCATGCGGCCGGCAACGATGAGTATGGCCCAGTTCAGCACCGAGCGCATCGCTTCGTACAGACGATGCGCGTCCTCCTCAGACAGGGTGGGCCGCTTGCGATAGGGATGGAGGCCGGCGGCCCAGAGGATCTCGTCGGCGTAGGCGTTGCCGATGCCGGCCACAAACCGGTGGTTGATGAGGATGCCCTTGATCATGCCGTTGTGCCGATGCAGGCGCTGGGCGAAGACCTCTTCCGTCAGGTCCTTGTCCAGGGCGTCAGGCCCCATCTCCGTGAACTGAGGCACCTGTCCCAGGTCTTCGGCGGACACCAGGTACACCTTGCCCATCAGGCGCTCATCGCTGTAGCGCAGCTCCTCGCCATTGGCGAGGGTCAGGACCAGGCAGGTCTTGGCCCGCCGCTTCTCCTCGGGCGATACGTACTGGAACCGGCCCGTGAGCATGGGGTTCACCACCAGCTTGTGGCCGCTCTCCAGGTCGAAGAGAAGGAACTTGCCGCGGCGCGTGCTCCGGCCGAACACGTTGCCGCTGAGGATACTCTCAAACTCGGCCCTGGGAACTCGGAAGACAACGGGGATGAGGGCCTGCGCCCTCTCGATGCGCACGCCCGGCAGGCGGTCATTCAGGAAGGCGCTGGCGGCCTCCAGGTCCGGGAGCTCAGGCATGGGATCCTCGCGGAGTCGTGTTAGGCCGGCGGCACGTACCTGGCGTACGACCCGAACACTTTGAAGAAGAAGGCTTGCTCCCCTACCCTCTTCAGGGCCTCCGCCACCGGCGGGTCGGTGCGGTGCCCCTCCATGTCCACCAGGAAGATATAGACCCCTAGCTCCTCCTTGGACGGTCGGGACTCGATCTTCGTCAGGTTGATCTGGCGGTCTGAGAACTCGTGCAGGACTCCCACCAGGGTGCCTGGGCGGTCATGGATCACCGAGAAGGCAATGGATGTCTTGTCCTGGCCACTGGGAGGGCAGTCGCTCGGCGCCAGGACCACGAATCGCGTCTTGTTGGAGGGGTTATCCTGGATGCCGTGCGCTAGGAGCTGCGCGCCGTAGATCTCCGCCGCCCTCCGGGTGGCGATGGCCGCCGTGCCGTCGTGGGACAGCATCTCCTCCACGGCGGCAGTGGTGGAGAGGGCTGCTTCGCGCTGCGCCCTGGGGAAGCAACGCTCCAGGAACTGGCGACACTGTCCGAAGACGTGGGGATGTGAGTAGATGACCTTCAGGTCGGAGGAGGAAGTCCCCGGCGCGGCCAGCAAGCAGTGTTCGATGGGCAGCACCAGCTCGCGGCAGATGGAGAGGCCGGACTCATGGATGAGAACGTCCAGTGTGTCGTTGACAGAGCCCTCCAGACTGTTCTCGATAGCTACTACCCCCTCATCCGCCATGCCGGAATCGACGGCAGCCGCCACCGCAGCCACGCTGGCGAAGGGGAGAAGCCGCGCCTGAGCGTCATGCAGGAGGGCAGCTTCCTCTGTGAAGGTGCCCGGGGGACCCAGATAGGCCAGGCGCTTGCTCATGGCGCCCTCAGGAGGAGTCAGGCGGCCCCGTGGCCCTGGAGCCGGTGAGTGCGGCCCGCAGGATGCCCTCGCTCTCCAGCATGGTCACCGCCACCACCTCGTCCCCGGCGTGGATGACGGTGTCGCCGGTGGGGATCCGCGGATGGCCCTCACTGTCGATGATGAGGGAGATGAGGGACTGATGGGGCAGGAGAATATCGCCGATGCGCTTGCCGACCACGAGGGAGTCCGCCGGCACCCTTACCTCCACGATCTCGAGCCCGCCGCCTTTGAGGGTCAGGAGTGGGATGAGAGGGTGAGTGGGCAGCTCCTGCTCGATGTGGGCCATGATGAGGCTGGTGGCGCTGACGGTGGTGTCGATGCCCAGTTTCTTGAAGATGATCTCGTTCTTGGGATTGTTGACGCGGGCTACGGTGCGGGGAACCTGGAATCGGTGACGGGCTACCTGGCAAACCACCAGGTTGTCCTCATCATCGCCGGTGATGGCGATGATCATGTCGCAGCGGCCGGCACCCGCCCGCTCCAGGGTGGATGCCTCGCAGCCATCCCCCTGCATGACGATGTCACCCAGCTCCTCAGCTATCCTGGCGCACTTGGTCGCGTCTACTTCAATGAGCAGAACCTCGTGCTGCTCCTCGACCAGCTCCTTGGCCAGGTAGTATCCTACTTTGCCTCCCCCCACGACGATGATGTACATTTCAGCTCGATGGAGCCTCGGTCTCCGGCTGGGCACCGGGCCCGGCGGCGACGGGCTCCTCCTCCTTCTCCAGGGCCTCTCTCAGAAGGCGGGCCTGGATACGCGTTGGGTTGATGGTACGCAGCCCCAGGGAGCGATACATTTCCTCCCGGATGGGGTCGAACACGCGGGAGACGACGCGGGGCACGTCGAAGACGTGCTTGGCGACCTGGCAGGCCATGACGTTACGGTTATCGCCCCGGGTGGCGGAGACGAAGGCATCGGCCTGCTCAATGCCGGCCCGGCGTAGCACTTCCTGGTCGATGCCATTGCCGACCATGCGGACGCCGCGGAACTCCTCGGACAGGTAGCCAAGAGGGCCAAAGGCGGCAGGGTCATTGTCCAGCACCGTGACCTCATGCCCGTCCCTCTCGAGCATAAGCGCTAGTTCTGCGCCCGCGCGACCGCAGCCCATGATGATCACTTTCACGCTACTTACGCTCCTCCACTGGTTGCCGGCAGACCCACACCAGGCAGGGGGCGTTCTTGAGCACGTACTGGGTCAGGCGTCCCAACTGGAACTCCCCGAAGGGCCGCTTATAGTCCACGCCAAGGATAATGCTGTCCACCCCACGCTCCACGGCTTCATCCACGACGGCGTGACCAGGCTCGCGGGCCTGCAGAAGCTCTCCCTGCACCCGGAAGTCCTGCTCGTCGGCAACCTTCTCGGCCTCCAGCAGGATCCGCTCGCCTTCACTCGCCTCGGGCTCCAGCTCGGCATCCAACGGGAGAGTGCGCTTGACCTCGATCACGTGCACCACGTGCACCCTGCCTTTGTTCCGCTTCGCTATGTTGCAGGCCAGGGCCACGGCTCGCATGCTGGCAGGGGAACCGTCGGTGGGCACCAGGATGGTCTTCATGTTGGCAGTGGGTTCCGGCGCGGCCAATCCAGCGACTCCTATCGGACCTCGACATTCACCTCGCGCTGCCTCTCGCGGAAGGTGGTACCTGCTTCAGACCCGCTCATCATGAGCTATGATATCTGCGCCCCCGGCGGCCATTCAAGCAGATCAGCGCCCTCACTGCCGACGCGCCCAGAGGCGGATCGCTCCGTTCAAGAATAGCACGCCCCCTATCAGGAGTCCTGTCGCGCCGACCCCGCCCTCCCTTAGAGCCAGGGTCAGGAGAACTAGGAGGACACCCAACACCAGCGACACCACCGACAGGACGTAGCTGAGCGTCGCCATCAGCCTGAGACAGCGGACCGCGTCGGGCGACGGGGCCCTCTGGCTTTCGAATTCAGTCCGCGTGATCCTAGGGGTCTGGCTCCCTAGTGTCAAGCAAGAGTGCCCGTCCAACGCCTGGCCGGTCCGCAGCCGGCGAGACCTTCCTTCTGCAATCCCCGCCCCTACTCGACCCGGATGCCGGGTGCCGGGAAGGCCTGACAGAGTTCACGCACCTCGCCGCTGATGCGCTGCAAGACCGTCTCGTCTTCGACGTGGGCCACCGCCTCCTCCATCCAGGCGGCAACCTGTCGCATCTCCGCCTCACCCATGCCGCGGGAGGTGACGGCCGGCGTGCCGATGCGCAGGCCGCTGGGGCTGAAGGGCCGACGCGGGTCGTAGGGGATAGTGTTGTAGTTGGTGACGATGCCCGCCAGATCCAAAGCCTTGGCAACCTTCTTGGCGATCACCTCCCTGTTGGTCAGGTCGATGAGGATGAGGTGGTTGTCGGTGCCGCCGGAGATGAGCGAGAACCCCCGCTCCCGGAGCTCGGCGGCAAGTACCTTGGCGTTGCGGACTATCTGCTGCCCGTATTCGCGGAACTCCGGCGTGGCCGCCTCCGCCAGGGCGACGCCGATGGCGGCCGTGGTGTGATCGTGGGGTCCGCCCTGGAGAGCCGGGAAGACGGCTCTATCGATCTTGTCCGCGAGGTCGGCGCGGCAGAGGATCATGGCGCCGCGGGGCCCCCGCAGCGTCTTGTGTGTGGTGGTCATGACGACGTCTGCGTGGGGCACGGGGTCCGGGTGTGCCCCGGCCACTACCAGGCCGGCGATGTGGGAGATGTCGGCCAGGAAGTAGGCGTCCACCTCGTGGGCGATCTCGCCAAAAGCCTGGAAGTCGAACCGCCGGGGGTAAGCGGTCGCCCCGGCGACGATGATGCGGGGCCTCTCGCGCCGCGCCATCTCCCGCACCGCGTCGTAGTCGATGAGATGCGTCTTAGGGTCCACCTCATAGCGGACGGCGCGGTAGAAGCGGGCGGAGAAGCTCACGTCCCATCCATGGGTGAGGTGGCCGCCGTGGGGCAGGCTTAGCCCCATGATGGTCTCCCCCGGCTCCAGGAGGGCGTAGTAGACGGCCATGTTGGCCGGGGAGCCCGAGTAGGGCTGGACGTTGGCGTGGTCCACGTGGAAGAGGGCCTGGGCCCGCTGCCTCACCAGCTCCTCCAGCCGGTCGATGTTGCGGTGGCCCTCGTAGTACCGTTTCCCTGGGTAGCCCTCCGAGTACTTGTTGGTCAGCACGGACCCCGTGGCCTGCATGACCGCCGCCGAGGCGTAGTTCTCGGATGGGATGAGGCGCAGGGTCTCGAACTGGTACTTCTCCTCGTCCCGGATCAGGGAGTAGATCTCCGGGTCGGTCTGCTGTAGGTCAATCAACTGTGGCCTCCTCCGGTGCCATCTCTTCGGAAGAGCGGTGCTACCCTGTCCTTAGAACGGAAACAGCCACGTCACGGGCTGACGTGGCTCAGCGCAGGGCAGGACAGACCACCAGCCCTCAGCGGTGACGTGGCCTGCGTCCAGCTCCCCTGGAACCCACCGTCCTCGAAAGCACCTTCACCTCTGTTGGCAGTGTAGCGGAGCCCATCGGCGGGTGTCAACGCTGGCATCTCCCCTCTTCCAGCCGCCTGTCGTACTCTCTCCAGGCCGCCTCTATGAGAGCCATGAGGCCGCCCGAGACCAGGGAGTGGCCGCCCAGCAGCACGGGAATAGCCGCCTTGGCGGCCCCTTCCGTGAAGTCGCGCAGAAAGGCATCTTCGACCTCAGCGCCGCGCCCCAGGTCCGACAGAAAGCGATCAGCCCGCGAGGGGCGAATCCCCAAATGGGCCAGCAGCACGCGCGTATCGATGAAGGCAGCGTCGCCCAGGGTGGCCAGTTCCTCGAAGAAGCGAGCCGGGCCGACCGCCTGGAGATGATAGGCGAGGAGAGAGCGAGCGCGGCCCCGTTCGCGGGCCGCCGCCTCCATCCCCCGCTCCTCGGAGAAAAGGCGCACCCGGCAGGCCGTCTCTCGCTCCAAGTATTGCCAGACCTGGCTCCCGACCCGACCCGCCACCATCACCTCCGCCGACGGGTCGGTCAGCAGGGGGAGGCAGCGCCGGTAGGGTTCCAGCTCCAGGTTCAGAGACTCCAGGAGGCGGGACAGGCGGGGGCCTCCGCCGGAGGCGGATCCGCCCAGACGGGCGGCCGTCTGGCCGCCTTCGGCGGAGGCGCCCCCGTGCAGGGCCAGCGCCGCCAGGTCCGCCGGCGAGTCTATGTTGAACTGGGTTGCCGTGCTGCGGGGCAGCGGCTGGCTCTCCAGTCCCGCCCGGTCGCGCAGGAGCCGCGGCAGGGCGTTGTCCATTGCTGGGGGCTCCACGCCGAGCAGCGCCGACGCAGGCCGGAAGGCCACGATGTCAGCGGAGTAGAAGTTGTTGCTGATGACGACGCGTGGCCCCGCCCTCAGGCCGGAGGCGATGGCGGCGAAGTCAGGGCCCCGGAGAAGGGGGACGCTACCGGCCCCGAAGTAGACGACGCTCTCCAGATTGTGCTGCTCGATGAGCCCCGCCAGGCGCCGCCCGAAGTGGAAGGGTTCATGGTCCGGGTCGACGGTGACGCCTGGAGGGAGGGGGCCCAGGCGATCGGGCGCGTCGGTGGCCAGGAGAGCGCCAACGAAGGCGCCGGTGCCCAGGGCCTCCTCCAGACTATCGAGCGCTGCCTCCCGGAGAGCGGCCGCCAGGGTCTCCTCCACCGGTGAGCCGCCCATGCCGCCCAGGAAGGCCACCAGCACAGGCCCCGGGTCCTCGACCATCGTCTAGTCCTCCCGGGCGAAGGTGAGAGCCGAGACACCGGAGGCCCCGCCCTCTGCCAGGAGGACGCGGGCGCAGGCGTCCAAGGTGGCCCCGGTGGTGGTGACGTCGTCCACCAGCAGCACACGCCGGCCGGATACGACTCCGGGCGCGCAGGCGAAGGCTTCAGCCACGTTGCGGCGGCGCGCATCGCCCCCGGCGGTCCTGGCCTGAGGCGGCGTGTCGCGGCGGCGAACCAGGGCTTGCGCGGCCAGAGGCAGGTCCAGGCGTCGCGACATCTCGCGAGCCAGCAGGGTCGACTGGTTGTATCCCCTCACTCGCTGCCGCCGGGCATGCAGCGGCACCGGCACAAGCACTTCGGCCGGCAGCGTCACACCCTGCAAATACTGCGCCATGAGCTCGCCCATAGGCGAGGCGAGGGCAGAGTAGTGGCTATACTTGAGGGCATGGACCAGCTCGCGGGCGCCCTCCCGGAACACGTAGGGGCATCGCAGCCCTTCCAGGGCCAGTCCGCCAGAGGCGGACTCATTGCAGCGCGGACATCCCCAGCTCCGCCGCTGCGGCGACCAGCAGCGAGGGCAGCGGGGCGGCTCGGCGTGCGGGAGGGCCTCGGCGCACTCCTCGCACAGGGCGGCGCCGTGTCGTCCGCAGAGGGCGCAGCGCGGGGGGAACAGCAGGTCGAGGGCGACCCGCCCCAGAGTCGATAGAAGAGCGGGGGCCGTCACGTCACCTCCCTCGGCGGCCGGTGGCCTGCCGACCGGCTGGCCAGCCTGCCCGCCAACAGGCGGGGGCAGTCCGCAGTATACCCCGCGCGTGGAAGCCCGTCACCCATCATGAAGGGCGAACGGATGCCATCGATGCGCTATACTAGATGCACGTCACTTCTCTGAGGCTAGCCACGGTCAGGGAGAGAACGGTGAAGGTTCCCGTCAGGCTTTTTGCCGGTCTGCATGACGTTGTCGGGCGCCGGGAGGTAGAGCTGGAGCTGGCCGAAGGGGCGAGCGTGGCCGACCTGCGCGACGAGCTGGCCCGCCGGTACCCCGCTGTTGTTCCCCTCATGAGCACGCTGGTCTGCGCTGTCAACGAGGAGTACGTGGCCAACGACCACCGCCTCAGCCCGGAGGACGAGGTGGCCCTCATCCCGCCGGTGAGCGGCGGGGCCCGGGTGGCGTCGGCAGATCGATTCCAGGTAACGGAAGAGCCGCTGGACCCGCGGCGGATGGTGGACAGGGTGCGCCGGGATGAGGCCGGCGCCATCGCCCTCTTCTACGGGGTCGTCCGGAACCACAGTGAGGGCCGGCGTGTCCTCTACCTGGAGTACGATGCCTATCCCTCCATGGCCGTCAAGAAGATGCGCCAGGTGGCGGAGGAGGTCCACTCCCGCTGGAGCATAACCGACATCGCTATCAGCCACCGCATCGGCCGCCTGGAGATCGGGGAGACGAGCCTGCTGGTGGCAGTCTCCGCCCCGCACCGGCGTGAGGCCTTCGAGGCATGCCACCACGCCGTCGACCGCATCAAGGAGCTGGTGCCCGTCTGGAAGAAGGAGGTCTGGGAGGGGGGCGAAAGCTGGGTGGAAGGCCACCCGGTGGCGGAGGCTGCCCGCTCGGCCGGCGGCCTCGCTGGAGGCGTTCCCGGAGAAGCCGAGACGCCGGACAAGGAATGAGGGCCGGCTGAGCCGGCCCCCGGGGACAATTGAGGAAGATTGCTCTAGCTGGCGGCGCTCGACCTCACTTTCTCGAAGCAGGAACTGCAATAGACGGGGCGGTCCAGCCTGGGCACAAAGGGCACAGCGGCCTCGCCGCCGCACATGGCGCAGACAACGGTAGTCATCTCCCGGCTGTTGGTGGCCGCCCGCTCCCGCCGACGGGCTGCCCTACAAGTGGGGCAACGCTGAGGATCGTTGAGCAGGCCCCTCTCAAGATAGAAGCCCTGCTCCCCGGCCGTGAACATGAACTCCATTCCACAATCTCGGCAGGCTATGGTCTTGTCTTCCAGCGCCAATCTCGGTGTCCCCCCTTAGCAGGTTTTCTCGCGCCTCCTAGCTGGTCCGCCCGGCGGGAAAGCGAGCCGCGCCGGCGACCGACGCGAGCGTTCGCCGGCGAGTAACCTGGCTGCCGGACAAGGCCCCGCCACCGCCAAGAGGGACAGCATCGGGCTGACCTGATCGTGAGGGCAGGTTCGAATCACAGCCGGGCCACGGCGGGAAGTATAGGTCAGCCCGCGGACATAAATCAAGCGGATTACCCGCTAATCGGCCAAGATCGTTATCGAAATGGCCATTTCACTGGAGACCCTGACCAGGCCACGCTTCTGCCATCAGTGCGGAGGCCCCCTCCAGGAGCGCCTCGTGGAAGGCGAGGACCGGCCGCGCCTGGTCTGCCGCCGGTGCGGCTTCATCCACTACATCAACCCCAAGGTAGTGGTAGGCGCCATCCCGGAGCGGGCAGGGCGTGTCCTGCTGCTGCGCCGGGCCATCGAGCCCCGCTACGGCGCCTGGACCTTCCCCGGCGGCTTCATGGAGGTAGACGAGACAGCGGAGGAGGCCGCCCTGCGGGAAGCGAAAGAGGAAGTGGGCCTGTCCCTCAAGCTGGGCCGCCTTCTGGGCGTCTACTCCCGCCCCAGACCAGGCGTCCTGGTGGTGGTCTTCCGGGCCCGCGCCGGCAAGGAGCCGCCCACGCCGGGCCACGAGTGTCTATCGACGGCCTGGTTCCGACCTGAGGAGATCCCCTGGGAGGAGCTGGCCTTCGAGACCACCCACTGGGCCCTCCGCGACTGGGTGGCCCTCAAGGCGCGCCGGCGCCGGAGCCACGCTTAGCCCTGCCCCTACCCCGAGGGCGGCCGATGCCCTCTCCGCCCTCGTCTCGCCGGCGGCGGGGCAGACCTCGATAGTCCGGCGCGAGTATCTCGAAGACAAGGCTTACCTTCGCATCGCTCATGCGAGAGGCCCAGGACTCCGGGATGTCTCCCAGGGTGCCCTGTATCGTGACTACGGTGGGCAGCTTGGCGTTATAGCGGTAGTTCAGGATCTGGAACAGCTTCTCCTGGGCCCAGGGAGTCGAGCCGTGCACCCCTAGGTCATCCAGAACCAGGCTGTCGCACGTGCGTACCCGTTCGGCTGTGGAAGCGGGGACATCCTCCTCGTCGCCATACGCCGCCCGCAGCGTATCCAACAAGTCCGGTACGACGAAGAACTCGAACCGCCGTCCGGCTGCTTGCCACTCGTGGGCGACGGCCGCCGCGAGGTGCGTCTTGCCGGAGCCGGTGCCGCCCAGGAAGACCAGCCACCCGTCAGGGTCGCGAGCGTAGTTGCGGGCGGTGGTGAAGGCGTCACGCAGGTTGCGGGCGGCGTCGGCAGGGAGCGACAGGCTCCTCACGTCGAAGTTCTCGAAGGTCATGTCACGCAGGAGCGGAAGCGAAAGGATAGGTACTGGTCCGGGCCGACGGGAGCGGCCCGCCCCCAGCCGGAAGACGCGGGAGAGGGCAGGGTCGCCCAGTCGGCTGACCAGCCGCTCGTCCAGGTCCTCCAGCTCCAGCGCTGTCGTCACGACCATGGGCGCCTGGCTGTTGAAGCGGTGGTTGATGAGCTGGAAGAGCTTCTCCTGCGCCCAGGGGGTGGCGCTCTGCGCTCCCAGGTCATCGAGGATCAGGACGGCGGCGGCGCGCACCTGCTCGAAGAACTGGTCGTACGGCAGGTCATCGGCAGGGGTTTCGGCCCCCACCTGCCCGGCAGGCAGGCCCGCGCGGCTCCCCGAGGAGGCGGGCAGGCGGGCCGGGCCGAAGGAGGCGCGCATGTGGTCCAGGAGGTCCGGGACGACGACGAAGAGGGCCGGGCGCCCCTGCTGGATGCAGCGGTTGGCGATGGCGACGGCGACGTGGGTCTTGCCGCAGCCGCTGGGCCCCAGCAGCACCAGCCAGCCGCGGGGCTCACCCGCGAACTCCCGGGCCGCGGCCACGCAGAGGCCGAAGGCCTCCTGGTCATGGGGGTTGCTGCTGCGGCCCTCCTCAATCAGGTTGTCGAAGGTGAGACGGGTAAGGGGACCCAGGTTGCTGTAGCGACGCAGGCGGGCGGAACGCTGCTCCTCGCTCTCCTCGACGACGCAGCGGCAGGGCAGCGCCTTCCCGAAGTCGGGGTGGCCCAGGCTCACCGCCGCCCTGACGAAGCCGGCGCCGCCGCAGAGGGGACAGGCGGGCTCCTCTTCATCAGCGGCGGACCAGGTTCCGGTACTTTCCTGAGAACTGGCCCGGACGCCTAGTTCTCCTGTCAGTATCTCGTCCAGCTTCCGCATAGTCGGGTCCTTCCGCCGCCCAGCGCTCCAGAATGCGGGCCACGTAGCGCCAGCTCCTCTTGTTGAGGGCAGCGGCTCTCTCGAAGGCGGGGCGCAGCCACTCCTGCGGGTAGAGCTCCTCTGCCTCCCGGAGCTCGTCGGCCACCAGGGGCGTGAGGGGCCCGATGTTCTCCTCGGAGAGGGCGTAGATGCTGCGCCGAGGTTCTACCGGCTCTGCCTCCGGCAGCACCCGCCAGGGCGGGACCTTCAGCTCGCCGTGGCGGAGGCGCTCGGCGGCCCGGCGGTCGGCGGCGGCGTTCAGGAAGTAGACCTCCTGTACACCCTCCGGTCCCTCCACCGGCACAGCGAGCAGAAAGGCGGCCGCCACCAGGGCGGTCAGCCCGCGCTCCAGGGCGGCCCGCCGCCCCCCCTGGCCGCCGGCAGGCACCTCTGCCGGGCTGTCAGGATCGCCGCAGGCCCTTTCCAGAAACAGCGCCAGGTCAGCCTCGGCGGCAAGCTCATCGCGGGTGAGGAAGCGGGGATAGCCCTTCTTGCGGTGCAGCAGGTAGAAGACGTAGAGGGCCAAACCCAACTCCACGGGGCCGGTCAGGCGGGGCAGCAGGCGGGTGAAGAAGAGGCTGGGGATAGGAGTGGCCTGCGCCCCAGGCGGGAAGCCGGCGAAGGGGACTTCGGCAAGCTCTCGCCCAGTCGAGTCGCCTCCGGCGACAGCCGGGCCGACTTCGCTCACACCAGCTCCTCCTCGCGCACCAGCAGGTCCTCGAACTTGGCGATGCGCTGTCGGAAGCGCAGGTGCACAGTCCCCGTGGGCCCGTTGCGGTGCTTGGCGACGATGATCTGGGCGATGCCGGCTGGGTAGGCGTCGCCCGCCGCCTCCGGGTGGCTCGCTTGCCACTGCTCCCGGCCCACGTAGACGTCCTCGCGATAGATGAACGCGACCACGTCGGCGTCCTGCTCAATGCTGCCGCTCTCCCGCAGGTCGCTGAGCTGGGGGATGTGGGGAGTGCGTAGCTCGGGGGCCCGCGAGAGCTGAGAGGCAGCGATGACGGGCACGTCCAGCTCGCGGGCCAGCTCCTTGAGAGAGCGGGTGATGTAGCTGATCTCCTGCACCCGGTTGTCGGTGCGACCGGCGCCGTGGATGAGCTGGAGGTAGTCGACGACGACGAGGTCCAGGCCCTTCTCGCGATGCAGGCGGAGGGCCTTGCCTCGGATCTCCGTCATAGTCATGACAGGCGTGTCGTCCACATAGATCTCGGCCTGGGCCAGCGTACCCAGGGCGTGCATGAGGCGGCGCTCCTCGCGCTCGGTGTGCTCGCCCAGGCGCAGGCGGGTGGAGTCGACGCCGGACTCGCTGGCCAGGAGGCGTTGAGCGAGTTGCTCGGCGGCCATCTCCAGGCTAAAGATGGCGGCCCGGGCCCCCTGGCCGACGGCGGCATTGCGGGCGATGTTCAGGGCGAGGCTGGTCTTGCCCAGGCTGGGCCGCCCCGCCAGGATGATGAGGTCGGATCGCTTGAGGCCCCCGAGCAGGGTGTCCATGTCCACAAAGCCAGTGCGCACATACCCCTGGAGGCGGGGGCCCGCGGCCTCGGCACCCGCCTGCTCCCAGTACTCGTCCAGGATCTCGCGGATGTGGACGAAGTCGCGCAGGCGCTCGCCGCCGCGAAGGGTGAGGATAAGGCCCTCAGCCCGGGACAGAGCCCCCTCCAGGTCGGGGCCTCCCTGATAGGCTAGCTGGGCGATCTGGGCGGAGCGCTGGACGAGCTGGCGGTAGATGGCGTCGCGCTTGACGATCTGGGCATAGTGCTCGACGCCGATGGCGGTGGGAAGCTCGGCCACCAGGCGGCTGAGATAGGCGGAGCCGCCCACCTCCTCCAGGCGCTCGCGGCGGGCCAGCTCGTGGGCCACCGTCAGTTGGTTGATGACCTCGTTGCGGTCGAACAGGGCCAGGCAGGACTCGTAGGCCCAGGCGTTCTTCTCCCGGAAGAAGTCCTGGGGCCTAAGAATGGGCGCGACTCGGTAAATGGCCTCCCTGTCTACCAAAAGGGAGGCGACGACGGCTTCCTCAGCCTCAACGTCGTGGGGGGGTAGCTTCTCCGCGACCAATCCTGGCTACTCCCTGCCTACCGGCAGGCAGGCCTGCCTGTTGTCGGACGGGCCAGGCCGCCCGTGGACCTGCCTGCCACATCGCCCGGCGCGGCCGATGATCCCGGCTCGGAGCCGGGGCTCGGTGGGGCCGGCCCGCTCAGTCCTTCTGACGACCGGCCAGGATCTGCTCCGCCGACCTACCCAGCAAGAGGCGGCCGAGCTTGCGGTGGCCCACCCCCAAGTAGTACTTGCGCCAGATGGCGCGGACCTCGTCTGCTGTCTTGGCGGCTTTGAGTTCCTTCTCCGCCGCGTGTAGCGTCTCTACCTGCTCCTCGACTTCCGGCATGACTCCTCCCAAGTCGGCGCTGCCGAGACCGGCTGGCGGTCGGCGGCGCTAGCTCTGCTCTCCCTCCTGGGGCTCCTGCTCGTCCCCCGCCTCCGCCTCTGGCTCCTCTTCCACGGCCTCGACCAGGCTCTCAGAGGCCGGGGGCTCTTCCTCGCCCTTCGCCTCCGCCTTCTTCCTCGTCCTAGTGGCCTTCTTCTTCTTCTTCTTCTCGCCTTCCTCTTGTTCCTCCGCAGCGACAGCCTCACCCACGACCTCCACCGTCACCGCGCCCACGACGTTGAGGCTGAGGTGCAAGGGGATCTCGTAGGTGCCGAGCTCCTTGATGGGCTCCTCCATCCCCACCAGGCGGCGGTCGAACTCCTGCCCTATCAGCTTGGAGACCTCCTCGGCGATGTCGGCGGAGGTGACCGAGCCATAGAGGCGGCCCTGCTCGCCGACACGGGCGGTAATGATGATGGGCGCCGCCACCTTCTCGGCGAGGGCGCGTGCCTGCTGGTCCAGCTCGGCCTGGCGGCGCGCCTCGGCGACGGCCCGGACCTCGGCGCGCCTGATGGCATCCGCGGTTGCCGGCGCTGCCAGTCGGCGAGGCAAGAGATAGTTGCGGGCGAAGCCGTCAGCGACCTCTTTGATCTCGCCAGTGCGGCCGGAGCCCTCCACTTCTTGAAGAAACACAACCTTCATAGAACCTCCGGACATATGACACGGCGGCTGGCGCCGCCGGTTTCTATCATATTAGCACCGGGGCCGCGATCAAGGCACGACTGGACGTAACGGCGGCAAAAGTTGTCGACATATCGAAGCGGCAGCCCACCGGTTGTGGACAGACCGCACCGGCCTGTCCACATGCTATGATAGGAACGGTTGTTCTACCTGTCAAGTTCCTCAGCCTCTTTCACAATCAACAAGGCCAGCCTTCAGGCTGGCGGAGCGATGGCGCCCGGCTGATGGCCATGGACTGTCTGGTCCGACACACCCTGGCGACAGGTGGTTCTGGGGGGGGGGCGCCCCCCCCCCCGCCCCGGGGGGGGGGGGGGGGGGGGGCCCCGCCCCCCCCCCCCCCCCGGGGAAAGGTTGGGTCTGGGGGTGTCCCCCAGACCCCCGGCAGAGGGGGCAGGCCCCTCTGCACTCCCCCACCGTCGAAGCTTGCCCTAGCCCTCCAGGGCGCGGGGCAGCCCCTGCTCGTAGGCGCGGGCCAGGTCGGAGATGGGCAGGTCGATATCAGGACCCAGGCGCAGTCGCTCGCCGCCGACGACTCCGAGATAGGTGAGGGGCACGTCGTGGGCGGCGGCCAGCGACTCCAGGTCCCGGCGGGCCGCCGGCGTACACGACACCACGATGCGCGACGGCGCCTCGCCAAAGAGGGCAGCGTCCAGGCGCCCCGTCGAGGACAGGCCCGAGGCGTCCAGCCCCATGCCCCCGGCGATGCAGCTCTCGGCCACCGTCACCGCCAGCCCGCCGTGGGAGCAGTCGTGGGCGGAGCGCAGGAGGCCGCGGTGAATGGCCTCGAGACAGGCCCGCTGCACCCGCACCTCCAGCCCCAGATCGATGCTCGGGCGCCCTGCCACCAGGCCGTGCACCTCATGCAGGTAGTCGCTGCCCCCCAGAGAGGCGGCCGGCGCCTCGAGGCCAGCGCCCAGGAGGAATGCGAGGTCGCCCTCGGCTTGGAAGCCCATCTGGCAGCGGCGCTCGACGTCTTCGAGAAGCCCCATCATGCCCACGACGGGCGTCGGGTACACAGCCTCGCCGGAGGTCTCGTTGTAGAGGCTGACGTTGCCGGACACGACGGGTGTGTTCAGGGCGCGGCAGGCCTCGGCCATGCCCGATACGACCTGCTCAAGCTGGTAATAGACATCCGGGCGCTCGGGGTTTCCGAAGTTGAGGCAGTCTGTGATGGCCAGGGGCTCGGCACCGACGCAGACCACGTTGCGGGCGGCCTCGGCCACGGCGATAGCGCCCCCAGCGTAAGGGTCCAGGTAGCAGAGGCGGCCGCTACCGTCGGTGGTGAGGGCGATGGCGCGGCGCGCGCCCTTGACGCGCATGACGGCGGCGTCGGCGCCCGGCCCCACGACGGTGTTGGTGAGCACCTGGTGGTCGTACTGGCGCCAGACCCAGCGCTTGCCCGCGATCTCCGGGCAGGCCAGGAGCCGCCAGAGGGCCGCCCCCGCCGTCGACAGGCCAGAGGCAGGAGGCGCCAGGTGGAAGCCCTCCAACACCTGGTCCACCAGCAGGTCCGGCAGGTCGGGCAGCGAGGAGGGGTCGAAGGCCTGGAGGTCTGCGAGGTAGGTCGGCGGCTGCCCCTGCCGCCGGTACTCCGGGGGGTCGGTGAGCACCTCGATCGGCAGACAGGCTACCTCCTGGTCGCCGTCGCGGATACGGGCCAGGCCGTCGTCGGTGACGACGCCGATGACGTCGCAGCGGAGTTCCCAGTGCTCGAAGAGGGCGCGCACGTCGTCCAGGTGCTCGCGGCGGGGGATGACCAGCATTCGCTCCTGAGACTCAGAGAGCATGACTTCGTAGGCATTCATGCCCGCCTCGCGCCGGGGCACGCGAGAGATATCGATCTCAATTCCGGTGCCAGCGCGGGCGGCGGCCTCGATGGCGGAGCTCGTGAGGCCAGCGGCGCCCAGGTCCTGGATGCCCTCGATCCAGTCGGGGTAGTTCTCCGCCAGGTCGACGCAGGCCTCCATGAGGAGCTTCTCCATGAAGGGGTTGCCCACCTGCACCGTGGGGCGCAGCTCGCTGCTGCTTTCGTCGAAGACGCGGGAGGCGAGGACGTTGGCGCCGCCGATTCCGTCGCGGCCGGTGTCTGCCCCAACCAGCAGGAGGGGGTTGCCGGGACCGGCAGCACGAGCCCGCACCAGCCGGTCGATGCGGGCATAGCCCACGCACATGGCGTTCACCAGGGGGTTTCCGGCGTAGGATCCGGCGAAGCTGACCTCGCCGGCCACGGTGGGGATGCCCAGACAGTTGCCGTACCCTCCGATGCCGCCGACGACGCCGGCCAAGAGGTAGCGGTTGTGCCGCTCGCCGAGGGGGCCGAAGCGCAGAGAGTCCAGGATGGCTATGGGCCGGGCCCCCATGGCGAAGATGTCCCGCACGATGCCGCCGACGCCCGTCGCTGCTCCCTGGTAGGGCTCCACGAAGGACGGGTGGTTGTGCGACTCGATCTTCATCACCACGCAAAGCCCATCACCGATGTCGATGGCGCCGGCGTTCTCGCGCCCCATGCCCGTGAGGATGCGGGGGCCCGTGTTGGGGAACATGCGCAGCAGCGGCTTGCTGTGCTTGTAGCCGCAGTGCTCGCTCCAGAGAGCGCCGAACATGCCCAGCTCGACCGGGTTGGGCTCCCGGTCGAGGCGGGAGACGATGAGGTCGTACTCCTCCGGGGAGAGGGCTATCTGCTCAAGGAGGCCCTGATCGACGGACATGCTCTATCGAAACTCGTAGACGATCGTCTTGGTGAAGCCAAGGGCTGAGTTGTAGAGTAGCTCCCCGTAGCGTAGCTCCGCAGGGTCGACTTCCTTGGGCAGCTCGAAAACCAGCTTGGCGTCAGCGCTTCCATGCTCTACGAGGTCTACGCGGGGAATCCGTCCACCAACGAGCACCAGGTAGGCATCGTGGCCGTCACCGTCCTCGTCCTCGAGCCAGAAATCAGATCTGCGGATCGCCAGCTCAGCACGGCTATCGTTCTCGATGACGAGCTCGAAAAAGACGAAGCGGTGGCCTGGCTGAGCAACGAGAAAGGGCACAAGGTCATCGGCTGGGTCAGTAGCCCCACCGATTTCGACGGTGACGGAATCCACCGTAACGCGGGTGTCCACCGGCCGCACCTCGCCCGCGAGCAGGTCCGCGTAGGAGACCTGCACCACCTTCTCCCCTCTCCCAAAGATCGCCAGCGCCACGATACCGGCGATGACGCCGCTGGTGGCCAGCACTCCGAGGACCGAGGAGATCACGTAGGAGTCGCCGCCGCCGGGGCCAGCATCGGCCGCGAGGCTGAAGGGCGGGAACTCGTCGGTCAACGAGAGGAAGTAGGCCTGCACCCGCGCCGACCAGCGGAGAATGCCCGCCACGTACAGATGCAGCCCCCGCGGGAAGCGTCCGGTGATGAGCACTGAGAACCAGCCGAGGGGCACGACCGCCAGCAGAGTAAGAGTGAGAAACGCAAGCACGATGAAGTGCGGGACGGAGGTGATGCCCTTCCAGATGACAAGCTTCCAGCGGGCCAGCCGCTGAGGATACTGCACTTCGTAGCGAATCGGGTAGTCGCCCTCAAAGGGCGGATACTGATCCGTTAGCAGCAGAAGGTAGGAGCCGACACGGACCTGCCAGCGGTTGTACGCCACCTGGAAGTCGAAGAGCCAGCGGGGGATGCGCCCCCTCACCAGGATGGCTGCCCAGACGGCCAGGACGATACCGCTGCCCAGCAGGTAGGAGAAGATGAAAAGGGGGAACACGAGGAAAAGCCGGAGCAGCGTCTTCCAGCGCGACTGCCGCTCCGCGTACTCGACCTCCAACCTGACCGGGTATGCGGCAGCCTCCGTAGCCATGTGACCCTCCTTGGTCTTCAGCTAGCCCGCCAGGGCGCCCACGGCGCTCCCCAGGATGGAGCGCCAGATGAAGAGGCCGTCCTCCCCACCCCTCACGGTGCCTTCGCAGACGCTAGAAGCAGGTTCTCGTAGGAGACGCTGGTCAGTTCTTCCGGGGTTAGCCGTTCGCTGGCGCCAAGGACTTCCAGGGCCACGAGGTGGCCGTCGGAATCCAGCTCAGCAGTGACCCCTTCTTCGATGTCAATACTGTCCGCAGGGGTCATCTCACGGAGCTGTATGTAGAGGACATCTCCTTCTGGATCATACGTGATCTTCATTGTTCCGCCTCCGGTCCCTTCCCCTTGAGGGTCACAGTGATCACGACTATCCTGCCGGGCTCTTCAACTGTCGTGACGCGCAGCCAAACATTCCGCCACCGACGCCAATAGTTTACGCGATTGCCTATCGACGGTCGCGTCACCTCGGGATTCAGCATGACTTGCTCGATATCTTCGACCGGAATGCGCCATTGGCGTACCTTATTGCGAGCGTGCCGGATGAGATAGAGCGGCTTCACGTCAGCCCGCCAGGGCGCCTACGGCGCTCGCCAGGATTGAGCGCCAGATGAAGAGGCCGTCCTCCCCGCCCATGAGGCGTTCGCTGACCCGCTCCGGGTGGGGCATCATCCCCAGCACGTTGCCACGCTCATTGATGATGCCGGCGATGTTGCGCAGGGAGCCGTTCGGGTTCGCCTCCGGCGTCACCAGCCCCTCCGGCGTGCAGTACCGGAAGACCACCTGACCCCTGGCCTCCAGGCGGTCCAGTGTGGCCTCGTCGGCGTAGTAGTTGCCCTCACCATGGGCGATGGGGATGCGCAGCACCAGCCCCACATGGCACTCCCGCGTGAAGGCAGTATCCGCCGTCTCCACCCGCAGGTCGACCGGCTGGCAGCGGAACTGGAGGCTGTCGTTGCGCCGGAGGACTCCGGGCAGGAGCCCGGCCTCGCACAGGATCTGGAAGCCGTTGCAGCTGCCCAGGACTAGACGGCCGGCCTCGGCATGGCGGGCCACGGCCTCCATCACCGGCGAGAAACGGGCGATGGCGCCGCAGCGCAGGTAGTCCCCGTAGGAGAAGCCGCCGGGAAGGACGATGCAGTCATAGCCAGAGAGATCGGCCTGGCGGTGCCAGACGTAGTCCACGCGCTGGCCAAGGATCTTGTCCAGGACGTGGTGGCAGTCGCCGTCGCTCCAGGTTCCGGGGAATACCAGTACAGCGAATCGCACGGCGTACTCTCTAGACTCCGCTATCCTTGCCGGGGCCATTATACGCGAGGCGCCCCAGCCGCGGCAGGGGTAGGAAGCTAGAGGTCGCGCCGGGGCCTGCCGCCCCTGCGAGGACGCCGCATATCCAGGGGCCCCGGCGTCTGGGGCGACACCGCGCCCCGGAAGGGGAAGCGGACCAGAGACGGGGGCCGCCGCTTCTCCGCCTCTGTGGGCTCCGGGTACTCCAGGCGTGGGTGGTAGACGCCGCGCAGGGTGGCTTTGAAGGACTCGGCGATGATCTTCAGGTCACGGAGCGTGAGGTCGCAGTCGTCTAGCTGGCCCTCGGCCACCCGCTGGCCTATGACCTCGTCGACCAAGGCGTCGATGCGCTCCGGCGGGTGGTCGGGGCTACTGCGCACCGTCGCCTCCACGGAGTCGGCCAGCATGCCCAGCCCCGTTTCCCTACTCTGGGGTCTGGGGCCGGGATAGGTGAAGCGCGCGATGTCGACGTCGCCCTGCTCCTGGCTGGCCTTGCGATAGAAGTAGCTCACCAGACGAGTGCCGTGATGCTCCCGAATGAAAGCGGCCACCCCCGGGGGCAGGCGGTACCTCCGGGCCAGTTCCAGGCCACCTCGCACGTGCTCCGAGACGATCTCCGCGCTAACGTGGGGCTCCAGGCGTTCGTGGGGATTGTCGCCTCCCATCTGGTTCTCCACGTAGAAGCCGGGCTGGAGCAGCTTCCCCACGTCGTGGTAGTAGCAGCCCACCCTCACCAGCAACGAGTCGGCGCCAACGGCGTCAGCGGCCCGTTCGGCCAGGTTGCCGACGATGATGCTGTGGTGGAAGGTGCCGGGGGCTTCGTCTTGAAGGCGCCGCAACAGCGGCTGGTTGAGCTGGGCCAGCTCCATGAGCTGGACCCGGGTGGTGATACCAAAGACGAAGGCCAGACCCAGGAAGGCGCCCAGGGCGATGAAGGCGGAGAGAAAACCGTTGACGCTGGCGGCGGCCACCATCCAGGGGATATCCAGCCCGCGCCGGTCGACGTCCAGAAGCCAGGCGCCCACAAGCACTGCCATCACTGTGGCGGTCACCGCCAACCCGGCGCCCAGATACCTGTTTAGCCGCTCCCCCCGGTAGATCGAGAGGACACCTGCCAGACCGCCGAAGCCGGTCACCAACACAATGCGCAGCGAGTCCAGGGAGCCCATGGCAGTCACGCCGGAAAGGTCCGGCAGATAGACAGCAGTGAAGGTCAGGAGAGCGGCCAGTAGGGCCACGACGGCCACGGCGAGCTGGGCCTCCAGTAACGCGGCCAGGAGCATGGGGGCCGCGGCCAGCGGCAGCATGTAGGCCAAGAAGTGGCGTGATTCGTCGGGGAGAATGAGAGGGAGGTAGAGCTTCGCCACCAGGACAGGCACTACCATCACCAGGACGACCATCAGGAGGTGCCGATTGGAGTGGACACCGGCAGGCTGAAACAAGTACAGGTAGGCGCCGAGAAAGCCTCCCGCCATCAGAGCGACTATAGCGGCGGCGGCGCCAGTGTCCCAGCGCAGATGGGGCGACAGGAGGTCGGCCTCCCGCAGGGCCTCCAGCTCACTGGAGCCGATGACGCTGCCCCTAGACACGATGACCTGATTCCTCGCGAAGCTGACTCGCACGGGGCCGATGGCCGCCCGGGCCGCCTCTTGTGCCTCCTCGGTGCGTGCCTGGTCGACGAGCAGGTTGGCAACCACCAAAGGCTTTGACAGCTCCTCCGCCACGAGGGCCTGGTCGCTGCCCAACTCCTGCGATATCAGTCCCCGGACCCCATCGCGAGCGGAGTCGACGGCCTCGGCCGCCACAGACCCGCTGAGGACTTCGGAGAGCACGCGGCGGGCCTCGTCCCTGACAGCGACCCACCCCTCATTGTTGAAGCTCAGTACGAGAGACGTGGAGGGCGGCGACAGGTTCAGGTTAGCGATACGGCCCAGGGCAGTGCTCTTGGCTTGGGGCGTCAGAACCAGCGAGTCACGCACCTCTGTCACTCGACCGAGCACCGCATCCAGCTTGGCGAGCTGCTCCGTGCGCACGCTAGAGTCGAAGACGTGGCTTTCCGGCACCGCGGCAGCGGCTTCCTCGCGCCCCTTCTCCGTCAACACCTCGCTCTCGAAGGAGACGTCGCGGGGGGCCCGGAAGGTGCGCGAAGCCACGTCGCCCTCGCGTACCTCCGGCTGACGCGGGAAGAGCGGGAAGAGGGAGAGCCCCAGGGCAAGGGCCAGCACAACAGCGAAGACCAGGGCCTGCGCGCCGCTGACGCCACCACGGGTCCTGGAACTCTCAGTCATCGCGCAAAGGTGGAAGCCGCCTCCCGCCGGTGAGCCGGATCAGAGTTGCGTTCCACCTAACCATGATAGCAGAAAGGGGGGTCTGAATTGACGCGGGCAAGTGAATGGGGCCGGACGGTGCGTCGATGCCGGACTGGCTAGGCCGAGCCGCTCAGGAGTTCGGTGACGACGGCGTTAATCTCGCGGCCGTCGGCCCGGCCGCGGAGCTGGTCCATGAGAGCGGGCATCACCTTGCCCTTGTCGCCGGGGCCTCGGGCTCCCACTTCGGTGATGACAGTACGCGCGGCCTCCACGATCTCCTCGCGGCTCATCTGCTGGGGCAGGTACTGCCGGATGACGGCCAGTTGGGCCTCTTCGCGCGCCACCAGGTCCTGCCGACCGCCCTTGCGAAACTCCTCGATGCTCTCGCGCCGCTGCTTGGCCTCCTTCGCCAGGACGCCCAGGATAGCGCCCTCATCGAGGTCACCGCCGGCCTCGATCTCGGCGTTGTGAAGGGCGGCCAGGACCATGCGCAGGGCCGCCTTTCGATGCTCCTCGCCGCGCCTCAGGCCTTCCCTGAGGTCACTGTTCAGCCGCTCCTTAAGAGACATATGAACGAGAAAGCTCCCGGCTCCTGAGGGAAGCCGGGGCTCCTTGGGTACTACCTGCTCTTGTGACGCTTGGCCGCTTCCTTCTTCTTGCGCCTGACGCTGGGCTTCTCGTAGTGCTCGCGGCGGCGTGCCTCGGCGAGAATCCCGTCTTGCTGAACCCTCTTGGTGAAGCGCTTCAGGGCTGCCTCAAAGCTCTCGTTCTCGCTAACGATGACCTCAGCCAATGAGCCAGCCTCCTCCCCGGACGCGGACCGAGCCGCCATCAGCCGTCGAGATGAGCATCCGGAATTATAGTCAACAGGCCTTCCAGCGTCAAGGACTGTGGTGTTCCGGCTCTACACTCCTTAGTGTGGATACAGTTGAGCAGGCCTAGCACCTGACGGTTCCCGGCCGAGTACACAGGCTGTAGTTGCTCAGTGATTCTGTCCGCAAATCGGGGCCTAACTGCTCCATGATTCTGTCCGTTTCCCGGCTAACTGGTCAGTGATTCTGTCCGCGCTGGCTGCTTCTTGAGGTAGCGTGGGTTCCATCTCCGCCAGGGGTGCGGCGCTGGCGACGGCCTGGCGCTGGTCACGGCGG
>Ga0315289_10000356_pt1 | contig 71925 bp, 52 predicted proteins | sample YL17G11_40_MG_FD_203452 | JGI IMG/M metagenome (GOLD analysis project Ga0315289, IMG submission 203452) | Sediment microbial communities from Yellowstone Lake, YNP, Wyoming, USA - YL17G11_40 | ecosystem: Environmental > Aquatic > Freshwater > Lake > Sediment | place: USA: Wyoming | collected... | reverse complement strand
CGATCTCGCGAGTCTTACTGCCTCAGACTTGAACTCGTTTGTGTACTGTCTCCGATTCATTTGATGCTCCTCTTAGGTGTTGATTTTACCACCTAACGAGGTGCCCGGCAAATCGGGTACACTCCAGCCTGGATCATCGACGGGCAGCACAGACTCTTCGCTTACTCGGGGCACCCTATGGCGAGTAAGAGCCTTGTGTGTGTACTGGCCTTCGAGGGATTGCCTTCCAAGCAGCAGGCGAGGCTGTTTGTTGATATCAATGCAAAACAGAAAAGCGTCAAGAAGAGCCATTTGCAAGAGCTGTACGCCACTCTGCGATGGGATGCTGTCGACCCTGCCCAGAGGGTCGATGCCATAATGTCGAGAAGCATCTCCGGCTTAGATGAGCATGCAGATTCGCCCTTCTTCGGTAGGATACAGAAGGCTGATGACCAGAAGACTGGCACACGTTGCCTTACAATGGCATCCTTGTTTAGTGCCTTATCAAAACCGGGACTCTACATTTGCAAGCAGAAGGACGACGGATCGATAATCGCATATGGACCACTATGGGCGGGGGACAACGCGGAGCTTACCGTCACGCGAACTGTCCAGGTACTCAACGCCTGGTTCGGGAGAATCCGCGAGAGAGCCACGGATTGGTGGGACTTGGGGGCCGACGCAGGGGGCGGGCTTGCGATGAATGACAGTATTATCGCCTGCATCAATGTGCTGAGGAGCGTCTTTCACCACCTGGAGGAACAGGGGCAGGTGGGCGTGAAACTGGATGATGATGAGGTAACCGCGGTCATACTCCCGTTTGCCGATATTCTCGGTCATTTCTTTGCCTCATTCTCATCTGAGCAAAGGCTACAATGGCGGAACTTCATGGGGTCACATGGGCAGACTGCGCGTACCCGGAGATGCCAGGAAGCGATACAAAAGGAAGTCGAGGGTTTTGAACCAGCGGGGCTAAGGGAGTTCATCGAGACTATGCAGGCCCAAACCAACACTCAAGCTAAGGAAATCATTGATCGGATGGAAGTGACCTTGCAGAAGGTCATCTTGAAGGTACTTAAAGACAGACTTGGCGCAGATGAGTCGGGGTGGTGGATGAAAGGAGTCCCAAAGCCTATTCGGATGAAGGCGACGCAGCGGCGGGAGGAGGACAATGGCGAACGTGGGGGGCAGGAATGTTACCTGGATCTAATCGATTATCGGGAGATTATAGTTAGCAACTGGTTGTTGTTCCAAGATATGCTGGGCTACGGGAAACACAATGAGAGCAAGCAAAGGCGAACGCAGTGGATCGTTGATCTTAATGATCGGCGCAAGATCGTTATGCACGCATCATCAGGTCAATACGTTTCGTTAGAGCAACTCGATGGACTCAAAGGTCGCGACGAATGGTTAGCCTCGCGAGTTGATGGCGTATCGGTCGATTAGCCTCAGTGTCTCAGGTGAACCGCGGCGGACCGAGCCACATACCAGCTCGAGGACGGCGGCTATTTCGGGGCACGCCTGTTCACATAGCCGACGTACCAATCCGCGAGGGCGCTCAGGTCGGACCACTTCGAAGTCTCCGGCCTGCCGACTTTGTAGAGCGCGATGCCGAGCACGTCCGGGTCCTTGCACGCCTCCGAGTCGAGCCAGGTCAGCCACTCCCTGTATTCGGGCGTGGCAGCGCCGGACTGCCCGTCCTGGGAGCAGCGGTTCTGCGGGATGATGATAACCGGCGCCGCGAGTGGGTAGGGTGCATGCACTTGTTGGGCGCGCTCGGCTTTGTATCAGCTTTTTCTGATAATCAAGTTTAGAGATGGCTGATAAAAGCCTCTGTGTATTTGAGGTTTAACCCTTGTCAGGAAGAGCTCATAACGACCCTCAGTTCTGAGTCTCCATAGCATTTCTCTCAAAATGCTCCGCTTTCTTAGAAAGATGGGCAGGCTGCTGACAACGTCGAGATTCTCGGTCTTATCCATGGTAAGTTCAAATTCATGAAAACTTACACCGCGCCCCCGTCTGAGAAAATTCAGTATTGCTTCCCCGTTTATTTCGCGATATCGCTCGCAGAAACTTTTTCTGGAACTAAATCGGGAGTACTTAAACGCGAGGTCGTCTGGAAGCCAATGGTAAAACGGTAGCAGCGAAGTATGCGCATCATAAAACCATAGCCGGTTGGGAGTCTCTATGACACACCATAAATCGCCTTTGGAAAGCATATTCCATGTGTTACTCATAGCATCCATTCGTTCATCGTGCGTCATATGCTCGAGAGCCGCAAAGAAAATAATAAAATCGAAATGCTGACCTGAAAATGCTTTGTGGACCTCTGTAGCGTTCATATTAAGTAAATCAGCTTTAACACCATAAACTTGGCACCTTTCTCTTGCTACGGTTAGACTTGTTTCAAGAATATCTATAGCGGTGACTTCTGCGCCTTGTTCAGCCAACGCTACTGTTGAACTACCGGTACCGCAACCTATCTCTAAAATACTTGCTCCCTTGAGGGGTTTAGCATCATCTAGCCACGGGATGACAGTATTGCGAAAGTTATCTAAGCGCCGGAAAAGATGTTCTTGTAGATCCTTTCGGCCGTCATCGGAAGATAAGTACGCTTCATCCGCCGCAAAGTAGTTGCGCCTTAGAGATGCCTCAATTGTATCGAAGTCCCGCTTGGTTATTTCTCGGAACTTCCCAGAAATGTGCTTAGGCACTTTACGAGCTACGAGTACTCTAACTATATCTTTGATTTTCCCTGGAACCGTTGTGGCAGAAATCATGATCTAACCTCGCCTTCGGGTTGGACATCGCCCAACAGTATGTTTTATCCCTCACTGGGTATCAAGCGTGATTCTACCAGGAAGACGGCCCTTCGTCAATCCGCAGGACGGCGGCTATTTCGGGGCGCGCTCGTTCACATAGCCGACGTACCAATCCACGAGGGCGCTCAGGTCGGACCATTTCGATGTCTCCGGCCTGCCGACCTTATAAAGCGCGATGCCGAGCACGTCCGGGTCCTTGCACGCCTCCGAGTCGAGCCAGGTCAGCCATTCCCTGAATTCCGCCGTGCCGACGCCGGACTGCCCGTCCTGGGAGCAGCGGTTCTGCGGGATGATGATAACCGGCGCCGCGAGCAGCCAGTTGGAGAATTTGAGCAGGTAGCGGTACATCTGCCGATGCTTCAGTATCCCCGCTTCGGCGGCCAGGACGTCCTTTGTGTAGGAAGTCACGTCCGCATGGTAGATTAGCGCGCCGCCTCGCCTGCCCTTATCGCGCAGGAAGCTCTTGAAAGACTCGTATCTCCCCCAGTCCTCCCGCGTGATCGGTAGAGTCCTCGCGTCGAAAGCTGCTATTATGGGGCGAAAGCCGTTGTCGAGCAGCCTTTGAGCCAACACATTCATGTATTTGGTGACGTAGCCGATTTCTTCTTTCGTCTGGAGCTGCGCCCCGTCGGGAGTCGCGTCCACGAAATCAACCATCGTCCGCTGCTTGTCCGTCAGCCTGGAGACGAACTCGGCGGCAATCGCGTCCCATCTCTTGCGTGCGGCGGCTTCCGGGTCGGGCTCTTCCTGGGGAGTGGGCAGTGCAGACCTCATCCTCACCACTACCAGCCCGTTCGGGTTCGCCTTTTTGTAAGTCTCAATCGCGCCGCCGGGCCTGATTTCACTCGGACCGGTATAGATAAGGGGGGCTTTCGATGCGCATACCCTTTTAACAGGAGGGGACATCCTCTTCTCGCTGAAGACGAACATGCCTAGCTTCGTCGGCGGCTGCGGCCAATTGGGATCGCCGGTTTTGTAGTAGTTGATGAACCACGGCAGCATGGGGTCTAGGTTGAAGGATGACCACCATTTGCCGCCTCCTATCTGGAAGAGCGCGACTCCGACGACGTAGGGGTCTTTCTTTATCTCCTGATCGTACCAGTAAAGCCATTTGGCGTAGTCCTCGCGCGAGCCGCGGTATGCGTAGCCGTCCCTATCCGGATCGCCTCTGTAGTCCACTCCGCCTTCACCAAGCACGATCGGCATAGTCATGAGATCGGGGGCCTTGGCCTTGAAAAGCTCGTATGCACGGCGGTATCGCAGGCTGTAGAGCGATTCGTGCTGCACGTCCATGGTATAGTGCAGCGTGTATCCGTGGTAGGCCCAGCCGCCGCCGTACTTATGCGCCGCCCGCAGAGCGGGAATCACAGCTTCCAGCACAGCCAGCTCTTTTTCGTTGGAGCAGGGGATTCCGCCGACGCCTATGGTGAGTATCATCGGCTTGAAACCCGCTTCCCCCACCAGCTTGCACAGAACCTCGGCGTAGCGGTTCCACCATTGAGCCTCCGCTACCGAGTGGGGCTCTGTCATGTTCGGCGAGACCTCCAGGTAGTCAATCAATGCTTTCTGCTCGGGGGAAAGCGCGAGAAGTTTTTTGGAGAGATACTCGTCCCAACGCTTCCTCGCTTCATCTTCCGGGTTCTTGGCGTAGTCCAGGCTCTTGCTCACCATCCCCACGGCGGCTATCCCATTCGGATTATGCTGCTTATAATAGGGTATCAGGTCTTTGATTTGGTCAATCCCGACCCTGAAGATCGGCAGTCGCCCGGTCTCTATCAAGGCTCGCAGAGTGATGCCGTCGTCGCATGTGAGATAGTTCACGCCGAGCTTGCTCTTCGGCGCCTCATCGCCCGCCGCCGGCCTGCCGATGACGAGCAAAAGCAAGGCGAAAACCGCCCAGCGCTCCAATGATTTCATCTGCATACCCTCTCCTCGTCTTTTCCGGCGCAGCCAGTGCTGCTCGGGCTTTGATCGCTCGTCTGACTGCCGTTGCCTTTATGGTTCTGCGGCGCTGTGGATAAGACCTTCTCGCATCGCCTGCGTGAATCTCGAATTCTCATCTACAAAGGGCATGTTTGGTCCAAAAATAAATTTTGGGTGAAAAACCAGCAAATCTACCTGGCCTAAACCCTTGCGAGAAATCGCAATTTGTTCTAATATGGTATAAAGGCGATGGTGCACTTGCTTGCGTGCCGCTGATACAGCGGCGTGAAGGGTGGCTTTTCCTTGTGTGTTTGGGAGGGACGTGCGCCTATCCGGGTAATGTAAACAAGCAGCCTGGGGAATCCCGGAGCATGCTATGAGTTAATGGAGGAAGGTTGTCATGAATGCACGTGCAAAGGTCATCTGGGTATGTCTAGCATTGTGGATGGTGCTCCTGGTTGCATTACCGTGCCTGGCGCAGACCGGCGGAATCAGGGGATTGGTGAAAACAACCGCGGGGCAACTGTGCGGCGAGGACGAGGTTCGCGCTCAGATAGAGGGGTCTACTACTACCTCACGGCCCTATGACTACGGGCGCATCTACTGGGATGGCATCTACCAGATTCCCGAGGCCGGTACGAATCACGATGGCCGTTCCCCTAATATGTATCCTGGGACCTATGCTGTGGGCATGTCCGATGAGTATGAGTGGCGGCCGCGCAACTGGAGCTTCGTCAAAGTTCAAAATGGCGCCCTGACCACCTGCAATATCAAAATAACAGGCACCTACGAAGTCCGCGGCCAGGACGGTATGACGGGCACCTACACAGACGTTGGGCAAACATTCGTGGCAAAGGGCGGCTCCCTGCAGAGAATGACGCTCTGGTTCGTCCCTACCAGCTGCACGATTACCGTGCGCCAGGGAGGGCCCGCGGGCCCGCTGGTCGGCTCGCCGAAGGATATCCCTGCAAGCGCGCCCACTGTAACCTGGATGTATGGTGAGATCCCCACAGTGGCGGGGCTGACTTACTATATTAACTTCCACTCCGACTCGGGTTCATTCCAAACATACAGAAACAGCGGCAATCCATATGCGTCAGGCCAGGCTTACTACAATGGAGTAGCCCAGGGCAACACCGACCTGTATATGACATTGTATGAAGACTGCGACGGCCAGGCGAGTATGTACCACGTGCATCTGTCCGGAGTTGGCGAGACGAACAACTTCTCTGATGTGGTAGGCCAAACCTTTAAAGCCCGCGGGTGCAATATACTGAGCGTCTGTCTCAGGTTCAGAACCGGTGGAGCTGAGGAAACAGCGATTTGCACGATCCATGCAGGGGGTCCGGGCGGCGCGCAGATCGGGCCTTCCAAGGCGACTACCGTATACGATTATAGCCCCACAGGCCAGAAAGTCACCTTCTGCTGGCTGCCGGGAGAGGTCCCCGTCACCAATGGAAATACGTATTATCTGAGGGTGGCGACCGCCGATAGCACCTTGTACGCCTGGTGCAGCAAGGCAAGTAAATACTCGGATGGACAGGCATACAAGGGGGATGTCGCATGGGGCGGCGACCTGATTGGCACCATTATGGGCGAGGTCTCGTCCGGCAGCTCGACATGCACGATCACGGGAACGGTGCGGGATGCCAACGGGACGCTTGTTGTCAGTGCAATCATTTCGGCAAACAACGGCGGCTACTCGGCCACTACCGCGTCGAACGGCACCTACAGCATGACGGTTACAGGGGACGTGTATGACCTCACCTGCTCCAAGAGCGGCTATCTCACCCAGCAGGTGCTTGGGTATGATGCTGCTTGTGGGACAACCAAGGTTCTGGATTGGACTCTGCCCATACCGGGGAGGATACTGGGGTATGTGAGGAATATTTACGGCAGCGGCTTGGTAGGCGCCACCGTAACTACCTCTCCCCTTGGCTACACTACACAGACCACGACAGGGGGGTATTATTCGATAAGCAGCCTTCCCCCACAGACGTACAGTGTGACTGCGAGCCGCGCCGGATACCAATCTCAAACGAAGACAGGCATCGTCGTCACGCAGGGGAACGACACGCCGTGCGACTTCGCTCTCACACCCAAAATGGCGCTTGATAACCCTGGATTCGAGATAACCGACGCCGACAAAAATCCCATAGGCTGGACGAAGTATGGCCATGGCCTGTATGTGAGAACCGGCAAGGGCTACGGAAACATCACTCCCCACGGGGGGAGCAGCCGTTATGCCGAAAATGCAGCCAGTTGGACGGATCCGAAGAGCGGCGGCCTCTACCAGACTGTCTGGGTACCTGCAAACGTGTCGCATACATTCTCAACCTGGGTCGCCTGCTATGGAGAGAATGGAGGCGCTGCTCATACATTTGCGAGGATTGGTGTGGACGACTATGGCGGAACCAATCCGGCGTCGGCCCAGTGGAGCGGCTGGTATAATTCGCCGGCGGATAATTTCTGGCAGTGGACACAACTGACGAAGACAATCTCTCCTCGCTCGAACCTTGTGACAATATTTTTGGACTTCGTACAGGAGGGAACCGGCGGCAGTGGCGCGTATAAGTGGCAGGTGAATGCATTCGACGACGTCGCAGTGTCCGGGCCCACACTGATAACGCTGCCCGCGGCCAGGCAGGCGGCGGAGGGCGGCTATGTCTACTTCGGCCCGGCGGTCATCACGGCGAAGTTCACGGGCAGCCCGAACTACTTCTACGTGGAAGAGCCTGACAGGATAGCAGGCCTGAGGGTGAACGGAAGCATGCCATACAGTATCGGCGATAAGGTGAACATCGGAGGCACGATCTGGACCGCCGCCGGAGAGCGATCTGTGAACCTAGCCGTGGCGGAACTCGTGCAGGCGGGATACGGCGGTCGCGATCCGATAGGGATGACCAACCTCGCCGTGGGTGGCGGATCGAACGGCGTTGTTCCCGGCATAGCGGATGCGGTGGGGGTAAATAACATAGGGTTGCTCATCACTGCATGGGGCCGTGTGACACATATAGATTCGACCCATTTCTACTTGGACGACGGCTCCGGGGTGACGCTCAAGGTGGAGGTTCCATCGGCTGGCGAGAAGCCGGCAAACGGTTTGTATGCGGTGGTCACCGGCATAAGCAGCACATACGATGCGGGCGGCGGTACCATCGGCCGACTGCTGAGGGCGAGATCGGGCGGTGTGACCTCGTACTAACGATGGATCCCGCTTTAGCAAAAACAGGTGGATATGCCTGATGGGTAGGGGTTTCCGAACCCCTACCCATCAGGCAGGAGCAGAAGCCCTACAGAGTGAGGGTGAAAGCCTTCTCTCCGCGAGGTTTGTGTATGCTGTTGGCTCACCGGCCCAGGGCGTTTAGTATCCCCTGGAGGTAACCGACGGCGTGGGCTACGCTGGCTTCGGCATATAGCTCGTCCTTGATGGGCGCCATGTGCTCCGGAATGATGATACCATCATACCCGGTTTCCACCAGCGCGCGCATTATTTTGGGAATCGGCACCAATCCAGCCCCGAATGGAAGCTCTTCGAACTTGCATCCACCGCGTAACTTTGTGTCGCGGATGTGCACGCAGTGAATCCGATCCGGCATCTCGCGTATCATTGCCGGGACATCATCCCCAGCCTGGAAGTAACATCCCGTGCAGAGGCAAATTCCGTTGCTCGGCTGCGGGGCGAACTCGATGATGCGCTGGATCGTCTCACGGTTGTATGCAATGTGCCCCTCGCACCAGTGGGCGTGTGTGGCGACCTTAATGCCCAGGGCCTCGGCCTTTGGGACTATCGCCTTGTAAAGCTCCTCCAAAGGTCTCATCAGCGTGCCCGATTCTTCCTGCAGCACGAATAGAACCAGCGTGTTGACATGCGCTCGGGCCAGGAGCTCCAGCGTTACGAGCAAGCCCTCGCGCCTCTTTTCGAGCGCCTCAACCGTATCCGGCAGGGAGTCGTATAGCACAGACAGCCTCAGCCCGACGGCGTTGAAGCGATCCTGAAGCTGGTCCAGGGCGCCGGCATTCGCAAGGGCGCCATCCTTGTAGCCTTCGACGCAGTGGAGATCGCAGAACAGATCTTCCACACGCAGGTAGCGAGCGAGATCGGCCATCATATCCAGGTTCGGGCCGCGGATTCCCGGGTGTAGTGCGAGCTTCATTTTTCCGCCTCCAGCATACTGAAGAATGGGTTGTCCTTTATATCCACGGGGAATTTAATCACCTTGTGCGTGCGGGCCGACTCGTAGATCGCCATAATCTGAGCCATCACTTCGCGCGCTGAAGCGCCTTCGAGCGGATGCGCCTCGCCCGATTCCAGGCAATCGAAGAAGGTAAACATCTCGCGCTCGAAGGAATCGTATACCGGCTGGAGCTTGCTTGGCCGGAGAACCTGCCATCCCTTGGTTTCGGTGTTGAAAAGCCGCACGGGTCCCGTTTCCTCCGTGCAGCAGGGGTTCACCTCTATCATTCCTTCGGCGCCGATCAGTAGGTTGGTCGTGCCTACGCCTACTTTCCCCGCATGGTATACCGCCTCGACGCCGTTGGTATAGCGAATCTTGGCAAGGCCCGCGCTCTCGACCGTCTGCCCGAACATGAATAATGTGTCGTGGATGTCCACCTGGCCGAAAACGCAATCGGTCGGCTCGTCGTTATTAAAGAAGCGGAAGATATCGAGCCAGTGCGTGCCCCATGTCATGAGGTCGAACGTCTCGATGTTTGCTTCCATCCTCAGCAGCTTGCCGATTGCGCCGGAATCCAGCAGGTCCTTTGCCTTCACCCACGGCCAGTCGAACCTCCGCTGGTGGCCGACGATCAGGCGCGCTCCATTTTCCTTGCAGACCTTCAGCATCGCATCGGCCTCTGGCAAGTTCATCGCCATCGGCTTCTCGCACACTATGCCCCGGACGCCTTTGCGGGCGGCCAGGATGGTCAGCTCGGCATGTGTGGGGTTCAGCGTGCAGACGCTCACCACATCTGGGTGCACGGCGTCCAGCATGCTCTCCACATCGGGGAATATGGCATCTACGCCAAACTCCTCGGAAAAGCGCTTCCGTGCATCCTCCTTCGGGTCGCATGCGCCCACTATCTGCGCGCGGTGCGTAGCAAGGTATCCCCTGGCGTGGGGCCTTGAGACACCACCGCAGCCGATAATTCCCACTCGGTAGGTCATGATTGCACTCCTTAATTTCGTAAATGGAATGCCGGCGGGTGCGTTGTGGTTCGTTTTCGGAATGCGGGGCCCAGCTCGCAAGGCTTCCGTCCCTAGTATAGTACCTGCCTGGGCGAACCTGTCAAGGGTTCGGCAAAACATCTCTCATCGGGGATAGTAACGCAGGAGTGGCGCTGATAAAGCCTGAAGATAGCAAAGCACAAACCAATAATGTAACTTGGAGTGTCAGTTTACTAGCCTGGCGTAAGGTAAAACATGAATTCACGCTAGGAAAGAAGCCTGTTTTGTATTGAATTGGTACAAGCTTCCGCATAAAGCCAAAACTGGTAGTCACCATCAAACGCTTTGCTTAAGGCGGCAGTAGGAGAGCCGGAAGAATGTGGCGAAGGGGATACTCACGTCTGCAGTACGCCATTATAGGTTGCTCCGTCGCATACGTACTGATGGACGTCCTGCTCCCGATCTTCAAACCCGGGCCCAAGCAGTTGTACGATGCCTTTTGGGCTGTCTACGGGGTCCCTGCTCAATTATTTGCAGGCGTCGCCGCGGTTTTCTACGCGTGCCGGGGGAAGCATAGTTCCAGGGCCACGCGGCTGGGTTGGACGCTTATAGGCTTGAGCGCACTTTCCTTTATGATTGGAGACCTTGTTCGAAGCCACTACAAGGCTGTTCCGGGTGTAGCGAATCCGCCTCCCTCCTGTGCCGATATCGGTTATCTCGCGATTTACCTCTTCTTAATCCTAGGCATCACCTTGCTCCTCGATAATATGCGCGTCGTAGGACGGGCCCGAGTGCTGCTCGACAGCGCCATTGTTGCGAGCAGTGTGGGAATGCTGAGTTGGTTCTACCTGGTACAGCCATTGTGGCAGCAGTCGGGAAGTCCTTTGTGGGGTAAGTGCCTAAGTATTGCCTATCCCCTTGGCGACGTAGCGATACTATTTAGCGCGATTGCGCTCTTCAAAAGTGCCGGCGATAACCAACGCCTCCGCTGCTCGTTCGCTTTGTTAGCGTATGGCATAGCATTGGAGGCGTTTGCCGATATTTTGAACACTTACTACAGCCTGAATGCGCTCTACCATACCGGCAGCTTGACCGACTGCGCGCGTAACCTCGGCTGGCTCTGTATAGCTTGTGCTCCCGTCGCGTTGTTGTGGTGGCCGCAGAAGCAGCGGGATGAAATGCAGGCGGGCTTGCAATCCGTGCCGGTCGTTCCAGGCCTTTTGCGTACGGTGATGCCCTATCTGGCGGTTATCACCGCCTTCGCACTGGTCGGCTTGCGGCTTTACGCAAAAAACGGACATTTGAGCGTCTCTGTCATCGTCGCCGGCAGTAGTCTCATTCTGCTGGTCGTAATGCGCCAGGTATTCACCCTGGCGGAGAACCAACAGTTGAATGCGCAGTTGCTTGTCCTTAACGAGAACCTGGAGACGATCGTTGGCCAACGTACCGAGCAACTGAGCGCGCTCCATCAGCTCACCAAGGCGGTTACCAACAGCCTGAAGATGGATGAAGTATTGTCTACCGCGGCCAAGCACACTCTGCAAGTCCTACAGACGGACGCTGTGGTCGTATGGTTGTTAGGCGATGGTATGGAAGAGACTGGAAAACTCCCACAGATTCACTTCCAGCAAGGGCTAGAAGATCGGCTTGAGATGTTGCGGTTCATTCGCTGTCTGCCAATGATAGACAAGGGCACGATGGTCCCGCTGCCGGTAAGCCAGGACTTGGAGCAGCAGAGCGTGGGTGTACTGCTGCGGACCCCTCTACGCTGGCAGCAGAACGCCATGGGAATGCTTGGTGTAATCCGCTGGAGAAGCAGCTTCGGGCAGACCGAGTGTGAACTCCTGGAGAGCATAGGACTGGAAGTAAGCACGGCGATGGAAAACGCTCGCCTGTACGCTGCTGCAGTCGAGGCAGCCGACCGGGATCCCGTTACCGGATTATATAACCATCGGGCAATCCACCAACGCCTGGAGGTGCTTCTCGAAGAAGCGCGCACGGCGAATCACCCGTTGGCGGTAATCATGGCCGATATTGATAACTTCAAGCTTTTCAACGACACCCACGGGCACCCTGTAGGCGACCAGATTCTCAAGCGAATAGCCCAGGTGTTAAAGGAAGGGTGCAGAGAGCAAGATGTCCTGGGGCGTTATGGCAGCGATGAGTTCATCCTAATCCTGCCGGACACGGACGTTGAACGCGCGAAGGCAGTGGCGCAACGTCTGCACAGCCGTGTGATGGAGGAAGGTTTCGAGCAGCGAGATGAGGAAGTTACGATTCCAATAAAATTGAGCTTCGGCATCGCGGGCTGCCCGAGTGACAGCGCTAACCGCCACGAGCTTTTGATAATCGCTGATGCCAACCTATACGATGCGAAACATTCCGAGTCGGGCATCGTGGGCATGAGCGAGACTCAGCGTACTAACCGAGCGTTACGAGCCGAAAGTTCGTTTGGCGTTCTCGACGCGATGGTGACCGCTGTAGACAACAAAGACCGCTACACGCGCCGACATTCGGAGGACGTGACGGAGTACGCGTTGTGGATTGCTGATGAGTTGGGCTTGTCCGAGGAAACCATACGCACCATCCGCATGGCCGGTTTGCTGCACGATATAGGCAAGATCGGCGTGCCGGATGAGATACTGCGGAAGCCCGGCAGGCTCACTCCGGAGGAACACGAGGTAATCCAGCGGCATCCGAGGATCGGCGAACTCGTCGTAAGGGCGCTGCCCGGCATGGAATGCATTATAGACGGGGTGCGCTCGCATCACGAGCGCTGGGATAGTCATGGATATCCCGAAGGGCTTGTGGGCGACGAGATTCCGTTTGCGGGTCGGCTACTCGCGGTCGCCGACTCCTTTAGCGCCATGACGACGGATAGACCTTACCGCAAGGGCCTGGAGTGGGACGTGGCTTTGGCGGAGATTAAGGCCAATATCGGTTCGCAGTTTGACCCCGCAATGGCACAGGCTTTCCTGGCTGCGGCTGAGAAGCGGCAGCCCTCCAGAGTACCACTACGTGATACCTCCAAGTTAGCCGAGGCGGCGTGAGCCCCTTGCCGGCTTACGCTTTTGCCGAGTGATCGAGCCCCCATCGGCGCATAGCAGCCCCAAGTATTACCACCCGAACTTAGCTAAACCCGGAGGCTTTACTTTCCGGATGGGTGTGGGCTATTATGGTGGGGAAGCAGCCTTAAATCGAGAGGGAAAATCATGGGAAAAGACATCGAGGTGGGAGTTGTAGGAGCTGCCGGGCGCGGCCGAGGTTTCTTCAGCGCGTTCGTCAACAACCCGCGGGCTGCTATCACTGCGCTTTGCGATCTCAACGAGGAGGGCCTGAGGCAGACGGCTGCGGACAGCGGCCTGGGTGAGTCCTGCCGGCTGTACACGGATTACGAGAGTATGCTCGATAAGGCCGGCGTTGATGCCGTCGTGATTGGGACTCCTATGCACTGGCACATCCCGCAGGCAATCATGGCCCTGGAGCGCAATATTCACGTCATGAGCGAAGTGCCCGCGGGGGTTAGTATAGAGGAATGTCGGCAGTTGGTGGCGGCGAAAAAGAAATCGAAGGCCGCGTACATGATGGCTGAGAATTACTGCTACTTCCGCGATAACGTGCTCGTGCGCCGGATTGCAGGGGCCGGCCTCTTCGGTGAACTGTATTATGGTGAAGGAGCCTACATCCACGAGTTGAAGGGGCTCAACGAGATCACCAAATGGCGCAGGAAATGGCAGACCGGCATTAACGGGAATACCTATCCCACGCACAGCCTCGGGCCGGTCTATCAATGGTTCGGCAACGAGAGGGTGGTCGAAGTCTGCTGCTATGGCAGCGGCCATCACTACAAGGATCCGCGTGGGGACCTCTACGAGCAGGAGGACACGACGACGACCGCCTGCAGGCTCGCGAACGGAGGACTTATCGAGCTGCGGCTCGACATGCTCTCGAACAGGCCGCACAACACGACATATTACTCCCTCCAGGGCACGAAGGGGTGTTATGAATCCGCCAGAGGCTTCGGCGACAGGCCGAAGATTTACCTGATGGAGAGGCATGGCGAGGCGGTAGCCTGGCACGACTTGGGGGAGTTCGCGGAGGAATTTCTGCCCGAAGAGTGGCTGCACCAGTGCGAGGAAGCTAAGAGGGCGGGGCACGGCGGCGGCGACTACATGGAGGTTCTGGATTTCGTGGAGGCTGTAATCAACGGCACTGAGCCGCCGATCGGCATACACGAGGCGATGGATATGACGCTTCCGGGGCTGGTCAGCCAGCAATCTATCGAGCAGGGCTCGGTCTGGCTGGATGTTCCCAACTCCAGGGATTGGTAGATATTGAGGTTGACAAGGAGGGAAGCAGCGGCCTACACTATGACTGGGTGATCGGCTGCCTGAATTAGTAGTTGGGGGTAATGGTTGGTTAAAGAATCGGAAAAGCGTTTTACGAAGGGGCTTATCCTCTTTCCATGCGTGGTTGCCTCGCTGTTCCTCGCCATGAGCTTTGTCTTACCCGCGCAGTCTTCAGCAGCTTCAAAGGCTGATCCGACTGAGCCTGCCCGGACAATCGGTCCCAACCTGATTTACAACGGCAATTTCGATAACGGCGTCTGGTACCTGCGCTATCGCGGTTACTCGCCTGCGAGGTGGTATCAATGGTTTACCTGCGGCGGCCACGCGCCCAAAGCTATCGGATTGCCGAAACGCTGATCGCTGTGCATGGCATTATGAAATTCGACAACCTGGAGGGTATGAGCGTGAGCGATTCTGATTCAAAGAGCATGAGCCGGCGGGAAATGCTGGGCAAGATGGGGCAACTCGCGGCGGGAGCTGCCTTAACGCCCGTCATCAGCCGACTCGGGCTGGCCGCGCCGGTTGAAAAGGCGCGCAGGCCGAATATACTTTTCATTGTGGTGGACGATTTGGGCAATGGCGACCTCGGCTGCTATGGCAGCACGATCTGCGACACGCCGAATATTGATGGGCTTGCCGCCCAGGGCGCGCGCCTGACGCACTTCTACGTTGCAGCCCCTCTTTGTGCGCCGACGCGCGTGAGCTTCATGACGGGCAAGTACCCGCAGCGGACAAGCCTCGCCTGGAACCCGAGTTTCAAGAATCCTGAAGATGGGCTTTCACCCGACGAAACTACAATCGCCGACGTGCTTAAACAAGCCGGCTACCATACGGGTCTGGTAGGGAAGTGGCACCTCGGCTATGCGCCGAAGTTTCATCCACTCAAGCAGGGGTTCATGGAATTCTACGGGTTCCTGTCCGGCTGGATGGACTATTACAAGCATACTTACAATGAGGGCACTAAGTGGATGTTCCGAAACGAGGATCCCATCGAGGAGGAGGGCTATTCAACCGAGCTATTCACTCGTGAAGCTATCTCCTACCTCGATCGCCGCAAGGATGATGGCAGGCCGTTCTTCCTCTACCTGGCCTATAATGCGCCGCACTGGCCGGATCAGGCTCCGGAAGAGTGGATAAAGCGCTCGAGGCACGGAGTATACGGAGGTATGGTTGGGTGCATGGATGACAGCATCGGCAAAGTCATTCAGCATCTCGACTCGCTGGGTTTGGCTGACAACACGCTGGTCGTATTCTCGAGCGACAACGGCGGCGACGGCCATGGTTCCAATGCTCCGTACAGTGGAGGGAAGGAAAACCTCCAGGAAGGCGGAGTCCGGGTTCCTTCTATCGCTAGGTGGCCTGGGAAGATCCCGGCCGGTAAGGTAATCGAGGAGCCAATCATCAGCATGGACCTGTTCGCAACGTGCGTTGCAGTGGCGGGGGCAGGGCTTCCGAGGGATCTGGCTGTGGATGGCAAGGATGTCCTTCCTGTGCTGAAAGGTGAAGCGAAGTCGCCGCATAAGATTCTATTCTGGCAGCATAAAAAGCAGACGGCGGCCAGAAAGGGCGAATTGAAGCTCCTCCGTGAAGAAGGAAAGCCGGATCGGCTATACAACGTGGTGCGGGATCCGGGAGAGAAGCAAGACCTTTCTGCGGAATATCCGAAGACTGTTAAGGCGCTGTCCGCGGCGCTCGACCGGTGGCTGGCCGGGTTAAAGAAACGTGCCCGTTAGAGCAGCGCCAAAGTGCTTTGCAAAGGTGCGCCGAAGCCGACTTCCCGGCTTCGGCGTTTTGTATTTATAGCGTTCGCGCCCGTGGAGTGACTGCGGAGGATAAACAGCTCCTTTTGGGGAAACTGGGATTAAGAGCGTGTTAATGCTAAGGGGGTACGCGAATGGGTGATCTGAAGCATGAAGGTATTTCCCGCCGCGAGGCGCTTCGCAAGATGGGCAGGATCGCGGCAGGAGCGGCGCTGGCGCCGATGGCAGGCAGCCTGGGATGGACGGCTGAGGGAGAGGGTGTATGCCGGCCAAACATTCTTCTTATCGAAGCCGACGACCTGGGCTACGGCGACCTTGGCTGTTACAATGGCGTCTGCAGTACGCCGAACCTCGACAATCTTGCCGGCGAGGGCGTGCGCCTGTCGCACTTCTACGTTGCGGCGCCTCTTTGCGCTCCCACGCGGGTGAGCCTCATGACCGGCAAAACCCCACAGCGAACCAGCCTTATCTGGAACCCAAGGCCCATGGACATGGAAGACGGCCTCTCTCCTGATGAGACGACAATAGCCGAAGTTCTTGGGAGCGCAGGGTATCACACAGGTCTGGTGGGAAAGTGGCATCTCGGCTACGGGGCAAAGTTCCGTCCACGGAGGCAGGGATTTGATGAATACTTCGGTTTCCTCTCCGGCTCAGCGGACTATTTCACACATGCATATAGAGGCCCGCGCACATGGATGTTCAAGGACGACGAGCCGTACGACGAGCCGGGGGTTTATATGACGGATCTGCTTACCCGGGAGGCGGTTTCCTTCGTCAACCGCAACGCCTCCAGGCCGTTCTTCCTCTATCTAGCCTACAACGCCCCCCACGGTCCCATCCAGGCGCCGGAAGAGTGGGTGAAGCGCTTTGACGGCCATGTCTACAAGGCCATGGTTGCATGTATGGACGATGGCATTGGGAAGGTCTTGGCTGCGCTGAAGAAAAACGGCATTGAGGACAACACGCTGGTCGTATTCCTCAGCGATAACGGCGGGGTTCTATCGGAAGGTAAGGATGTGCGCGGCTCAAACGCCCCTTTCAGCGGAGGAAAGGGCACGCTCAAGGAGGGCGGAATTCGAGAGCCTTTCATTGCCAGGTGGCCTGGGAGGATTCCCACCGGCGAGGTAATAGACGTGCCAGCGATCAGCATGGACCTGTTTGCCACATTTGCAGCGGTGGCAGGCGCGAAGCCTCCCAGGAACATAGATGGCAGGGATATGATGGATGTACTCACCGGGAAGTCGAAATCGCTGCACGGCATCCTCTTTTGGCAGTGCAAGGATTGGATGGCGGCGAGGAGAGGTGAATTGAAGCTCCTTCGGGAGAAAGGAAAGCGGGATCGGCTGTACAATGTAGTGTTGGATCCAGGCGAGAAGCACGATCTCTCTGCGGAATATCCGAAAACCGTCAAAGCGCTGTCCGCAGCACTCGACCGGTGGCTGGCCGACGTGAAGGGCCGAGTAGTGCAAACCTGGTGATATTCCGCCCGGAGGATGTGCGGCTTCTCTTGGAGAAACTAGAGTTGGCAGCGTATCAGTGCAAGCATTAGTAAACTTTGTAGGGGGTAAGTGAATGAGTGATTCGAAGCATGAGGGCATCTCCCGCCGCGAGGCGCTTTGCAAGATGGGCAAGATCGCGGTGGGAGCGGCGCTGGCGCCGATGATCGGCAGCCTTGCGTGGGCGGAGGACGCGGATGTGCGCCGTCCGAACATTCTTCTCATCGAGTCCGACGACATGGGCTACAGCGACCTCGGCTGCTACGGGGGCGGACCGATTTCGCCGAACCTGGACAAACTTGCCACCGAGGGTGTACGTTTGTCGGACTTCTACGTGGCGGCCCCGCTTTGTGCACCTACGCGTGTAAGCATCCTGACCGGCAAAACTCCGCAGCGAACCAGCCTCGCCCGTAATCCGAAGTACACAAATAAGGAGGAGGGCCTCTCCCCGAGCGAAATCACAATAGCCGAAGTCCTCAGGGGCGCAGGGTATCACACAGGTCTGGTGGGGAAGTGGCATCTCGGCTACGCGCCGAAGTTCCGTCCACGGAGGCAGGGATTCGACGAATACTTCGGATTTCTCTCCGGCTGGGCTGACTACTTCCAGCACACCTACAGACAGGGGACCAAGTGGATGTTCAAGAACGACGAGCCGTATGATGAGCCTGGGGTCTACATGACCGATCTGCTGACCCGCGAGGCAATCTCGTTCATCAACCGCAATGCGTCCAAACCCAAACCATTCTTCCTCTATCTGCCGTACAACGCTCCCCACGGTCCCATACAGGCGCCGGAAGAGTGGAAGGAGCGCTTCGGCGGCGATACGTACAAGGCGATGATTGCCTGCATGGACGACGGCATAGGCAAGGTACTTGCTGCTTTGAGGGAAAATGGGATCGAGGACAACACGCTGGTCGTGTTCATAAACGACAACGGCAGCCCGAACGCGGAAAAGAACAAACCGCTCAGCGGCAGCAAGCACAACCTCCAGGAAGGTGGGATCCGGGTGCCTTGCATCGCCAGATGGCCTGGGAAGACTCCCGCCGGCAAGGTGATAGACGCGCCGGCGATCAGCATGGACCTGTTCGCTACCTTCGCGGCAGTAGCAGGCACCAGGCCTCCGACAGCCATTGATGGCAGGGATATCAGCGATGTGCTCTCCGGCAAGTCAAGATCAGCGCACCACGTGCTGTTCTGGCAGTACAGCAATCAAAAAGCGGCGAGGGCAGGCAGGATGAAGCTGCTCCGTGAGGAAAAGAGGCCCGACCGCCTGTACGATGTGGTCAGTGACCCCGGAGAGACCAAGGACTTGGCCGCGGAGAACCCCAATCTGGTTAAGACGCTTGGTGCGGCGCTGGACGAGTGGTCCGCCCAGTTGAAGGGTCCTGCCTATTGAGGGTGCAGCCTTCGGGTCTGCGCTGGTCGCGAGATTGTAATGCATCTCCAGAGCTTCGCGCTTTCTTCCGAAATAGTTATATGGTAGGGAGGCGCGAAGCTCCGTGGATGTCCCCGCGATTGAGGTAAAAGCCCTAACCGTCGAATATAAGACCGGCCGAAGGAAAAGAAAGCTGGCCGTGGACGGTCTATCGTTCCGCGTCGAGTGGGGAGAGATAGTCGGCTTCATTGGCCCGAACGGCGCGGGCAAGACGTCTGCGATCAAGGCCCTGCTGGATTTCATCACTTCGCCCCGTGGGATGTGCTTCGTCTGCGGCATGCCGAGCAGTAATCCGCACGCGCGCAAACGGGTCGGATACATGCCGGAGATTTCGTACTACCCGAAGTACCTCACCCTTTCGGAATTCCTCCATTCGTGCGCCGCAGTGTCGGGTATGCCCGCGCGTCTACGTGGTGAGGCAGTGATGTCAGCCGCCGAGAAGGTCGGCATGTCTGCGCATCTGAACTCGCGCCTTTCCACGTTCTCCAAGGGGATGCTCCAGCAGGCTGGGTGCGCACAGGCTCTGGTTCACGATCCCGATGTATTGATCCTCGACGAACCGATGTCCGGCCTGGATCCGATAGCGCGTATGCGTATGCGGCGTCTGTTGTCCGATCTCCGCGCTGAGGGCAAAACGATACTCTTTTCATCGCACGAGCTGGGCGAGATCGAGATGGTGGCCGACCGCATCCTTCTGATGAACGAAGGCCGACTTCTTTACCAGGGGCACATCGCCGAAGTAGTGAACCCTGGGAGCAATCTCGAGCAGGCGTTCCTGCGGCTGCTGGGGGAGGAGTTGCCATGGGCGGCTTAGCGATTGCCCGACTATCTGTACTTGAGACGATGCGCCGCAAGGAGTTTTATGTCATCCTTGCGCTCATTATCGGCCTGGCCGCGTGGATGCAGTTTATGAATATCAGCTCATCGGGCGCGGGCCGGTTTGCGAAGGACATCGTTATGCAGGCTGTCTGGCTGGTGTCGTTCGGCCTGGCGGCGCCGTTAGCGGCGAGGCAAATCGCCTCGGACCTGGAGCAGAAGACGGTATATGTGCTCATGTCCAGGCCGATCCACCGCTGGCATTATGTTCTCGGCAGGACGGCAGGCGCGGCGGCAGCTTCGGTCGTTTGCTTCGCCGGCCTGTTCTTCGTGCTTCTTGTAATGCTGCTGACTAAGGGCGTTCATGGCCTGACGGACCCTGGTCTCTGGCAGGCATTCGCATTTCAAGTTGCGGCGCTCGTCATGCTTTGCGCCATCACGATATTCTTCTCAACGTGCGGTACTCCGTCAGGCGCTGTCACTTTCTCCTTGTTGCTCCTGATTACGATGCGGTACGGCGGGCCATCAATCCTCAGCCGCATCGAGACGATGGCGAACCACGGTTTCCTGCGTGAGACCGCGTGGCTTCTGTATCTCGCCATGCCGCACTTCGAGTTCCTTAATATGTCCCAGCGCGTCGTACACGGCTGGGGCCCGCTGCCGGTGGGACTGTTCGTGCAAATTCTGGCTTATGGCGCCGCCTATTCGATCTTCGTGACCGCGTTGGCGGCTTTGCTATTCCGAAGAAGGTGGCTTTAGTGTGTAGCTGGTGCGTCAGAATGGCGCTGGCCGGAGGAATTCTAACCATCCTGCTCGCGTCGGCGCTTGTTCCGGGCCTCAAGGCTGCAAGCCCGCAGGATCCGGACGTGCTGGTGCAGGTTCTGGGAGGAACGACGGAGTTGGCTGCCGAGAAGGCATACCGCGATGCGGATGTCTACCTCCACGCCGGCGTGACCGCCTGCGGTGAGCCTGCCGAATCCGCCGGCAGCCCCGGTGAGCCACAATCCGCTCGACAATTGCCGCTTATGGATTTGTTTCGTCGCCTCCATGGGGAGACTGCCCCAAAGGTACACCGCCATTTGCAGGGAGATGAAGAGAAGGAGCTGCTGCCCTGGTTTGTTGCAGCCGTGCGACTGAATCCGCATCACATTGACGCCTGGCGCGACGGATCGTACTGGTTCTACCGCACCGGCGATTTCCATCGGTCGGAGGAGTTCATATCGGACGGCATCCGCCGCAATCCCCACGATTACCGGCTCTACCTCGACCGCGGCATCCTGTATCACCGGCTGAAGAAGTGGGAAAACTCCATTAGGGATTTGGAGATGGCCCGGAAGCTCTGGAAGAATAACTCCGAAGACGCGCCCTTCGAGCGCAAAGCGATCCGCATATACCTCGACGACTCTCGCAAGCGCCTGAAGCCGCAGTGAGCCGCCAGCTTCTAGCCGTTAGCTGCCAGCAATGCTTGATACTGGATGCTTGATACTGGATGCTAACTGCTGACGGCTGGCTGCTAACTGCTGGCTGCTGACGGCTGGCGGCTGGTGGCTGGACGTTCGATGTTGTCTCTCGCGCTCTCCCTTTCCCCAATATTCCATGCAGGGAGCTCCGCCCTGATTGGCGAAGATTAAGGCGTCAATATATCACCAAGGGGGCGGGCAGAGATGAAAATCGGACTCATCCCGGCTAACAGGGGTTTTTTCAGTGACGAACTTGCTGTGAAGATGCGCGCCGAGGCGGTCGCGGCTATGGAGAAGGTCGGGCTGGAAGTTATCGTGCCCGACGGCAGCCTGACAAAGCTCGGCTGCGTGGAGACATATGACGAGGCGCAGAAAACCGGTCGGCTCTTCCGCGGCGAAGAGGTTCAGGGCGTCATTGCCGCGGCTGTGAACTTCGGCGACGAGCAGGCGGTTGCGTTTACGATCAAGGAGTCGGGGCTTAACGTCCCGGTGCTGATCTTCGGCTGCCAGGAGGAGGAGGTCCTGAAGCCGACTACTCCGCGGCGCGACAGCTTCTGCGGACTGCTCTCCATCGGCGAGGCTCTGCGCCAGACGGGCGTAAAATATACAGTCGCCCGCGTCCCGATCTGCTATCCCAGTGACAAGTCTTTCGAGGACGAGCTGCGCCGATTTGCCGGCGTTTGCCGCGTCGTCAACGGCATCAGAAACGCTCGCTACGGGCAGGTCGGCTGCCGGCCCGATGCCTTCTGGACATGCCGTGCGGACGAGAAGGCACTCCAGCGTCTGGGCGTGACTACTTTGGCCTTCGACCTCTCCGAGGCGATCTCGGCTGTGTCGAAAATGGACGGGGATTTGCCCGAAGTCAGGCAGATCGAGAACGCCATACGCGCCCAGTGCGATGTCGGCGACGCGCCGGCGTCTTCGATAAACAAGATCGCGCGGTTCGAGGTCTTTCTGAGGCGGTTGGTCGCGGAAAGGAAGCTCGATGCATTGGCCATCCAGTGCTGGACCAATCTGCAGTCCATTCTCGGCATATGCTCGTGCTCGACGATGGGGCGTCTGGGCGATGAGGGCATCCCATGCGCGTGCGAGGCGGACGTCCTCGGCGCGCTCTCGATGCACGCGCTCATGCTGGCTTCGGGCGGGGCGTCCGCGCTGGCCGATTGGAACAACCTGCACAACGATGATCCCGAGCTGGTCAACATCTGGCACTGCGGTGTCTTTCCGCCGAGCTTTGCGGAAGCCCGCCCGAAATTCGGCGTCCAGGAGATTATCGCCGAAACCGTCGGGCGCGACAACACCTGGGGCCTGCTCGAGTTCGAGGTCGCGGACGGCCCGATCACGCTTCTGCGAGCAACCCATGACCCCGAAGGCGGCTGGAAAGCCGTGGTCGTGCCCGCCGCAATCGAGCCGACGAATGCCAAAACCTTCGGCGCGTATGGCTGGGCAAGGATCAAAGGGCTTCAGAAGCTCTACCGTGATGTGCTCGTGCGGCACTTTCCCCATCACGTTGCAATGACCAGGGGGCAGGTCCAGGACATCGTCTGGGAGGCGTTCGGCAACTACCTGGGCTTCCAGGTTTACGCGCCGAATCAGGCCGTTCCCGGCGCGTGGACTCCCGAACCGCCGTTCTAAAACAAGATTTGATCTTCAGTGGGGGCGAAGCGTCGGGTGGATGCTTCGCCCTTTTGATTCTGTACTGCGCATTTCCGAACCAATTCGGCAGTGCCGAGGGTCATAAAGTATGAGGCGCAACTGAGGTGGTTCCCACGGTCGGGACAATGTGCATGCACAAGCTGGACGAGCTGTCGGACGAATGCCTCGCAGAACGCGGCGATCAGGAATCCTTCGGGGTCCTGGCCGTACGCTACCGCACAAAGGCGCTCCGCGTAGCGTACGGGGTTCTCCACAACCAGGCGGATGCTGAGGACGCCGTGCAGGAAGCCTTCATACGGGTGTACAGGAACCTGGGGCGGTTCAAAGGAGCGGGCCGATTCAGCTCATGGCTCTACAGGGTCGTGGTGAATGAGGCCCTTCGGGCGCTGGCCGCGCGTCGCACCTGCGGGGAGTTGGAGCTCGATGCTGAACGCGCACCGGTCGGCATCGCCGACGCCGAGCAAGTCCTGCTTGTCAGGCGGTGTCTCGCGTGCCTGCCGAAGAAGCTGCGGGTCGTTCTTGCCCTCAGAGGCGTCGAAGAGCTGGATTACGCCGAGATCGCATATGTCCTCGGCGTACCCGTGGGAACAGTCCGGTCCAGACTGCATGAGGCTCGGAGACTGTTTGCGGAGCGCTGGAAGGAGTTGACAAGGGATGAAGTGTAAACGGGCACAGAGCTTATTCTCTCCCTATGTGGACGAAGCTCTGCCGACGGGCGAGGTCCGAGAGCTGGAGGAGCACTTGTCCGCGTGCGAGGCATGCCGGGCGGAGCTTGAGTCTTGGAAGGCTGCCGCAACTGCGCTTTCTGCTGTTCTGGATGCCGACGCCGTGCCGAGGGCCTCGCTCGAGGAGTTCGTGGCTGCATGCAGGGCTGGTAGGATGGAGCATAGGGGTTGGTTTGTATCCGTCGTCGAGTGGCTTTCCGCTCCCAGGCGCGCGGTTGCAGCCACGGTTGTGGGAAGCTTCGCGCTCACTTTAGTGCTGATCATCTCTGTCTGGTGCGTCTCCGCCGTGTTGCCGATGCACGATAATCAGCCGCAGCTCATTTCGCCGCAGATGGGCAGCATGTTGTCGCTTGCGGATATGGACCAGGCGATGAAAGAAGAGTGGCAGAATGGCCTTTAGGAGTAAGCTGTTTATCGTAGTTGCTATCGTTTTGGCACTCATAGTCGTGCCCTGCACGCGCAACATTCTGGTGTACCAGGTTTCACATTGTGTCCAGCCTGTCCGGCGGGATCATGGCGGGAATGAGCGCACCGTGCCTAGGAATGTTGATGATGCCCTCGTGATCGCGAAAAACGAAGGATTCAAAGCCCGATCTATCAACGCGTACTGGAGGATGATTGAGCGGTATCCGAACGAGCCGGCGCTGTATGCGAACATGCTCAAGTACGCTACGCTCTGGGGTCCGCTGAAAAACACGAGCAGGCCTAATGATGACGAGATTCGGGAGGGTGCAACCTGGAAACCCCTGCCCGACTCGCCAGAGCTTGTGAAGGTAGCCCGCGCTGTCGAGATGGGCGAGAAGCTGGAGCCGGACAACGCCTTTTTTGATTGCTTCGAGGCTGTCTTACTGGCGAACCAGGGACGTGATTCGGAGGCGTTGGCGGCGGTTCACCGTGCCGCCGGAAAGAAACGGTTTGATGATCACGCGCTTGATGAGTTGGACGCGGTGCTGAAGGACCGCCGTGAGCGCATATCCGCACCCGTGGACTGGATGAATCCTATAGGCCGTGTGGCTGCGGTATCTGTGGTACTGTTCCCACGCTACGCCCAGATCTGGCACATGGCCCGGGTAGTCGGGTGGCATATTGAGCAGGATATGAAGAGGGGTGAGCGCGACAAGGCGCTCGCAGCAACTATTGATCTCGTGAAGATCGGCGGACTTATGCGCGACAAGTCCAATGTCGCAATCGGATCGCTGGTTGGGATTGCTGTCCAGGATGTGGGAGTAAGACGGGCATACAGGGGCCTGGGCGGGCCGACGCTCGACATCGACATCACCGGTGCTGAGCGCGTATCCAAGCTCCAGGCCATGGTTCCCACGGGATTTCGTCCGGACGAATGGCGAATGCTGCGTGACGACCTCGCGCGCTCCGATGAGTTCCGCAGGCGCGCGAGGGCATATTTCGGGCAGGGTTTTCCGCCGGTCTTCCGGCCTGTGATACTCAGTGGCGCAGTCATGGCAATCGCAGTCACCATGCTTTTCCTGTTCCTTCTATTCCTGCTGGCGTGGGGGATCACGTGGGCATGGTTGGCAAAGCGAGGGCAGACCGGGCTGGCAGGGGTGGGCCCGAGCAGGCTGAGCGTTTGGCTGTTGTGTCTGCTGCCCCCGATGGCAGTGACGGCGTTTGCGGCCTTGATGCAGATACTGACTTTGTTTGGCGTGCCTACACATGTGCAGTTATGGTCTTTTGGAGCGTTGGCAACAATAGCGCTTGCACTGTTCAGTCCTCTCACGGTGATCATAATGGCGGCTGCCAGGACTCGTATCGCGCCGGATATCAGCCGATTCGATACTTTCCTGGCCAGGCTGCGAACCGGGAGCGTTTTTGCCATGCAGGCGCTGGTCGCGCTCTATCTCCTGGCGATGATTGCGGCCATACCGGTGACTGCCCGCGCAAATCGAGCTGTCGAGCGAATGTACCGAAATGAGGTGCAAACGATCTGGGAGTATCAGCCGCCTGCGAAATAGGTTGCCCTAGTGCTGAAGCAGGTATCGCGCGGAGTGTTGGAGTAATAGGTTCCAATACTCCGTTTCTCTTGTGAGGCATTCGGTGGAGCTTGCGTACAAGCCCGATTTCGAGGAAGCAAGGAAATACTGGCGCGCATACTGGGCGGGCGAGATTATTGACCGGCCCTGCGTCTGCATCAGGACGTTCCGGGATAATGCGAATCCTCCCAAGCGGGCGCGGGTATTACACAGCCATAGTGATGCTCTTGCTGTGCTCCCCGAGCATGATACTTGGGCATCACAGATTCTCTGGCTTGCCGAAGCGATTCCCTTCCTGAATCCCAATTTCGGCCCGGACCAGTTCGCCGCATGGCTGGGAGGAACCCTTTGCCACTCATCTTTCGATGAGCAAACCAGTTGGGCGGTTCCGGTCGTTAAGGACTGGGATACCGATGCCCGAGAAATTGACCGCCCGCGCGGAATCTGGTGGGAGCGAATCCTCGATTTCATGCGCCAGGCGGCTGAATACGCGGAGGGCAAATTCGTCCCCGGCGTGCCCGACATCCACAGCAATATGGATGCGCTTTCCGCGCTGCGCGGCCCGCAGGATTTGTGCGTTGACCTCCTCGATGCGCCGGAGAGAATAGACGCGGCGATGAGGGCCGTTCGCCGGGCGTTCGTGCCGGTGTTCGAGGGGATCGAGAACGCCGGGAATCTCGCGCGCACGGGCTACATCGGCTGGCTTCCCTTCTACTGCGAGGAGAGGTTTGCCGTGCTCCAATGCGATTTCGCCTGCATGGTCGGCCCGGAGCACTTCCGGCGGTGGATTCTCCCCGCGCTTGAAGAGGAGTCCTCGTATCTCGATCACTGCGTTTACCACTACGACGGCCCTGGCGCGCTCGTGCATTTGAAGGACGTGCTCTCGATTCCCGAAATTGACACGATCCAGTGGGTTCCCGGCGAGGGCAATCCGCCGCTGATCGAGTGGATGGACCTCCTGCTTGAAATCCAGAAGGCAGGCAAGGGCCTCTACCTCAGCGCCTCGCCTGAGGAAGTCAAAATCTACCACCGCGCCCTTCGTCCAGAAGGCGTCCTCTATGATGTTTGGGCCTCTTCCTTAAAGGAAGCGGAGGATTTACTTGCGTGGCTCAAGGCACATACTTGATTCATCCGCCTGCCGGTTGCCTCGGCAGTCGCCCCATGTTACAATTAGGGCGGAGCGGAATACATTTCAAGAAGGAGCTAATGATGTTTTCTAAGTTTGTCCTTGCCCTCGCGCTATCTCTCTGCGCAGGCAATGCGCACGCTGGATGTTTACCGGACGTCCCTTTCAAAATGCCGGAGATCAAAGCGCCGTCGTTTCCAAACCGAACCTTCGACATCCGGGACTACGGCGCCGTCGGCGACGGCAAAACGCTGAATACAAAGGCATTCGCAAGCGCAATCGAGGCATGCAGCAAAGCGGGAGGGGGACGGGTATTGGCGCCCGCCGGAACCTGGCTCACCGGCCCGATCCATCTCAGGAGCAAAGTCAACCTGCGCATTGAAAAAGGCGCGCAGGTTCTTTTCAGCACGAACTTCAATGATTACCTGCCTCCGGTCTTCACGCGCTGGCAGGGTATGGAATGCTACAATTACTCTCCCATGATCTATGCCAGAGACTGCACCAACATAGCGATAACCGGCGAAGGGACAATTGACGGCCATGGAGAGGCTTGGTGGCCGTTCAGGAAGCAGAAGAGGGCTGCAGCCGCGAAGCTCTACGACGCGATCTGCGCGGGCGTGCCGGTGAAAGATAGGATTTTAGGCAGCGAAGAATATCTCTCGCTACGCCCCTCGCTTATCCAGCCGATAAACTGCAAGAACGTCCTTATCGAAGGAATCACGGTAGGGAACGGCCCAATGTGGACTGTGCACCCGGTCTACTGCGAGAATCTGCTGGTGCGCAAAATAAAGGTGAACACAAGTGGGCCCAACACCGACGGCCTCGTTCCCGACTCGTGCAAAAACGTGATAATCGAAGACTGCTTATTCTCGACCGGCGACGACTGCATCGTGATTAAGTCAGGGCTCGACGAGGACGCGTGGCGCGTGAATCGTCCGTCCGAAAACATCGTCATTCGCCGGTGCCGAACGCAGCGCGGACACGGCGGAGTCGTGGTCGGCAGCGAGATGTCCGGCGGAGTGAGGAATGTCTTCATCAGCGACTGCCGTTTCGATGGCACGCAGCGTGGTATCCGCATGAAGAGCAGGCAAGGCCGCGGCGGCGTAGTGGAGAATATCTGGGTCAGGAACGTGACGATGGGCCAGATTGTGCGGGATGCGATAACCGTAAGTATGCTCTATGGCTCCGGCGCGGTTGCACCCCGGACGATGGTGCCGCCCACGTTCCGCGGAATCCACATAAGCAATGTCAAGTGCGAGAAGGCCGGGCGTGCAGTCGAGCTTATTGGCCTGCCCGACAGGCCCATCGAGAACATCACCCTGGAGGGAATTTCCATCGCGGCTGATGTTGGTGTGCAATGCGCCGATGTGCGGGATGTTAGACTGAAAAATGTGCAGATATCCGCGAAGCAGGGCCCGGTGGTCCAACTCGTTGACAGCCGCGACGTGATCATCTCCGGCTCAAAATGCCCTGAAGGGACGGATGTATTCCTTAATGTGCAGGGCGGCAAGACCTCCGGCATCCATCTTGTGGGGAACGATTTGTCCAAAGCGAAGACGGGCGTAGTTGCCGGCGAGGATGTCCCTGCAGGTGCGGTGGACACGAGGTAGGAGCATCGGATCGGCTACCGAGCTATCCGACTTCTACTTTATCCTCTCCCAGATCGGCGGGATTCGCCCTTCGCCGGCTTTCCCAAGTAACACCGGGGTGATGCCCGATATCTCGCAGAGGTAGGTCAGCGCGCGAACCTTGTCGCCGGCGACTCCCTGGGCATGATTCGCAGGAAAGGCCGACAGAAATTCGTCGAACGAGCATTCCAGCCGGGCATGTACGTGCGGCCAGGTCGGATCGGTCTGCGCGTTCAATGCCCTGCGCTGCTCCGCCGGGAGGTCGAGGCTCTCGCCCTTTATAATCACCATGTACGGTTTCTCGTCCCAAAGGCCCATTCGTGCGAATGTCATCCCACCGGGCGCGGCGTCGAACTCTACCGATGCGCCGCCCGCCTTGAAGTAAAATTCGAGCGCCGGGTGGAAAGTTATCTTCTTGAAATTCTCCGCCGGGTCGAAGCTCTGCGCCGCGTACCAGCTCGCGTGATTGCCCGAGTTGCACCAGTCCCACACATCAATGTCCGGGTGATAGAGGCGCACATCCATGAAAAGGGTGGGGAGCCCGCCGGAGACGTACTTCATTAGCTGCATCGTCACCGCTGCGAAGGCATCCGCCTCCGTAGCACATACCATCGGCTCTTTCGGCCAGCGCCAGTCGTAAGGATCGTTCATCATCATCTCGGGCACGTCGCCCAGCGTGACATACTCCGTCAACTCGCGCTGCCCCTTCAGGCCGCAGAAGTCGAAGCCCTCCTCCTGGTTTACTCTCTCCATGGCGAGGTAGATGCGGATTTGCGTCTTCAGCGATTCGGGCGTGAGCATCTTGCCATCATAAAGCAGGCGCTCGCAGAGCAGCTTCTCGAACCATTTCAGCCCGGCCTCGACCTCCGACTCAGGAACCTGCTCGGCGTACTTCACGAGCAGGAGCTGGTCTATCTGGTAGGTCGTGCAGCCCAAGGTCTTGAGAAGCGGAACCAGATGCCAGAAGCCGGTTTCCATGCCCATCGAGTGCCCGCCGTACAGGCCGTAGACTTCGTTCTTAATTGTAGTTACCGCCTCCGAGGCCCTGATCCAATCTAAAACCGCCGCCTTGGTCGCCGCATCGTCAATCTCGCCGACTATGCGATGAGTCCTTCTCCCCGCCTGCCGGAGAGCGCCGTCCGTCGCCAGAAGGCCCACGTTTCCGGGGTACTTGCCGTTGTTGTTGGATAGGCTCAGGATGGGCACGTCGCACCCGAAGCAGTTGATGAACGGCCACGCGAGGAATGGGAAATTCCACACGTTGTAGCACATGATGACCTGCTTGCAGCCCTTGCGAACCAGCTCCTCTCCGACCTCCTGCGCTATCCGGACGCTCGTGATAATCTTCGAGCCGACAACCACCTCCGGACTGGAGCCGTCAACGTTCTTTAGCCTTTTTTGTATTACTTCCGCCCAGCGGTTTACCACTTGCATATTCAGCGGATTATTCAATTCCCAGACGTGCTTCCGCTCGTCGTTCAGCATAGCGATTCCGATCGGCGTGCTTCTCATGGACAGGTCCCCCTTATCTTGTGATGCAAAATGGCTGCTGCAATTCTAGCAAATGATGAGGTATTGGGCAAGCGGTCGCCCGTGGAGTGGTGGAGTGATGGAGTATTGGGTGTTTTTCCGGCAGCATCGGACTTGTATGGCCTAGAATCCCCAGGAATGAATTCCTGGGCTACCTTCGAGCAAAACCCTCCGGGTTCGGAGTCCGGCAGGACTTTGCCCGCGTGTAGCCCAGGTGTTTTTCCCGCCGGAGCGGGATCCCGTACTCGGGATAACCCTGGGCCGGAGTGTGGTGTATTAAATTGCAAAGGCGCTAGCTGCTAGCTCAGGCTGCTAGTGCTCTCCGCCCAGAATCCGAATCTTCTTTCGGCCGTCGTCGGAACTCCGGTCTGCGTTTGCGCCCAGCTCCGCCGAGCCTTTAAGGACTACCACTATGCTCACGCGCCTGTTGGTGAAGTGCGCCGGGTGCTCGGGGTCCCGCGGCTGCGTCGCGGCGTAGCCTCGAACCTGTGCAATCTGGTTTTCCCTCAATCCGGCGGATTCCATTACCTGCCTGGCGCTGTTTGCGCGGTCCGCCGAGAGCTCCCAGTTGGTATAGTCGTCGGTGCGGGCCAGTGGACGGATGTCGGTATGCCCCTCGATTATGACTTTATTAGGCAGCTTCCTGAGCTCCACCGAGATGCGGCTCAGGAGGTTGCGCGCTTCCGGCTTCACGCGTGCGCTCGCGCTGTCGAAGAAAAGGGACTCTTTTGCCTCCAGCAGGTCAATCCTTAACCCGTCATCCGCAAGCTTGATATCCACATATGCCTTCAAATTTTTGAACTCGGGAGCCGCTGCGACCATTCTCTCGATCGTTTCCTTTGCCGCCTTGAGCCTCGCGCGCTCCTGCGCTTCTTCGCCTGGCTTGGCGCCCGCATGGCCCGGCTTCTGCATTGAAGGGATGGCGAACGGGGCATTTCCCGCCCTTGCCGCTTCCATGAATACCTTGGGGTCTTTGAAGTAGCCCTCGATGGCTGATTTAACGGGTTGATTTAAACCTACGATCCACATGACGATGAAGAATGCCATCATGGCGGTGACGAAGTCCGCGTAGGCTACTTTCCACGCTCCTCCGTGATGATCTTCATGTCCCTTTTTCTTCTTAACAATGCGAATCTCCGGGCTGCTCTTATGGCTTTTGTGGCTCACGATGGGTTCTCCCCTAAGCGGCCTGCGCGGTTTCGCTGACGGCGGCGCTGGCCTTGCTGCGGGACTTGCAGGCTTCCTCCGTTTCCGAGAAGCTCGGCCGGAGCTCGAGTTCGATATTCCTGCGTGCGAACTCGACACACGTCAGCGGCGTGTCTCCACGGGCAAAAGCAACGATTGCATGCTTGACGCAGGCCAGGTATTGCGCCTCGCACGTTACAATAGCCTCGGTGGCTCTGGCGAGCGGCCCGAAAACGCCGTATGACAGCAGGACGCCGAGAAACGTGCCGACCAACGCTGCGGCAACCTTGAGGCCGACCTGTTCCGGCGGGCCGCCGATTGCCTGCATCGTGATCACGACGCCGAGGACCGCCGCCACAATGCCGAAGCCGGGCATGGCGTCACCGACGGTACCGAACATGTTTGGAATCCGCATCGCTTCCGTATGCTGGGCCTCAAGGTCGAGATCCATCAGGTCGGACAGATCGTAAATGTTTATGCCTCCCATGATAACCAGCTTGAGGGTATCCGCGCACAAGTCCACCGCATGATGGTTCTGGAGGAAGGAGGGGTATTTCTGAAAGATACTCGACTCGTGCGGGTTCTCCACGTGCTTTTCTATGGAGAGAGGCCCTTCCTTTCTCGCCACGATGAATAGCTCGTACATCGCCTGTAGGAGGTCGAGGAATATCGCCTTCTTAAACGGGTTCCCCTTCAGGAGGTTTAGGACTGCCTTAACCATCTCGATGGCGCCCTTGGGGGAATAGCCTACAATGACGCTTCCCAGGGCGGTGCCGCCGATGATGATGATCTCGGAGATTTGAATCAGTACAGCGATTTTGCCGCCGTGCATGGTGTAGCCGACGAATATGCTTCCGAAAACAATGCATATGCCGATAAGCACAAACATACGGCAAGTAACCTCTCGGTATTGAGGTCGTGTGTGCCAGGCTTTCGCCGGGCGCGACACAGCGATGCCCTAAGCTGGATAGCTTAGGGCGCGCCCCTCATGAAATACACGTGTTATAGGGTTATTCCATCAAAACCGCCCGGAAGCCCAGTAGAATTTGGGTGCAAACAGGCGGCTGCCGGCCGCCGGCTGCCGGCCGCTGGCTGCTGGCTGAGATGCAGGACTTTCCAGGCAAAAACCTTCTATACGTCGCTTGGAGGACGTTTAGATGGTGCGCTGCCTGGGTAACCGCCCTATGGCGTCAGGCACAGCTATATTCTGTGAACAGATTGCAGCTATTCGCTAAAGCTCTAACAGCACGCTCATCAAGATGGGCGTCTTTTTGGAGAGCGCAATCCGGATTGCTGGTTTGGCATGTTTCTTGCAGTCAAATGTGTTGATACCCGGCTGTACTCCGCAGAAGGCAGATCCATCCTACTGGTATTGAGCGCGCTGGGGATTCGAGTGCGAACCGGGCGGATTGCTGTACGAGGATCCGAGCGTCAACTTGCTCATCGCACATAAATACCACAAAGCTGGGTAGGGGGGAAGAATCAATTGAAAGTCCTGAGCACGCTGTCGCCGCGATTTTGCGTTGTGATGGTCTTGCTGCTGGCTTCCGGCTGCTCCATGGCTGAGGAGCCGGTCCGCGGACTGGTTGTGGACAGGAGTAACAGCATCCTGTGGCTGGGACTGCCAGGCCCGGTGCGAGCGGGCGCTGTTTTCGATGTGAAGCTTGTCCCGGGCGACAAAGTAATCGCCCGGGCGGAAGTGATCGAGTGTACGCCGGACGCTCCTTACGTAGCGAGGGCCAAATTCGCTATGGAAGACCCCTCGGCGTTTATTCCGGTGGGCGCGTATGTCGAGGCGGTCAGCGAAGTGGTTGCCGACCGCGACCAGCCGCCCGGCTATAAGGCTATCCAATTCCATCCGAAAGCGCCGAACCCGCTCCAATTCCAGGCGGGTTTGTTTTTCCCATCCAACGGCGACCTGGGCGATGAGACCTCGGACACCTGGCCGGCGTTTCAACTGAGCTACCGGGTCGCGGCATCGGACTGCTCCGAGACGAGCATCGGAGTCGGCTACTACCACGGCGACGGCGAATTTGAAATCGGCGGCATCGCGGGCAAGCGCGACTTCCGAGCGCTGCCGGTCACCGTGGATATGAAGATTCGCGGCGCCCGCAAGGGCTGGTTTGTCAGGCTGGGCGTCGGCGCGTACCTGATTGACGACGAGCGCACCCTGGGCGGAGTAACCGACGGCACGAGCGTTACTACCTTCGGCTGGCAGGCCGGCTTCGGCTATGAATCGAAGAGCGGGCGACTCGCCCAGATTCACTATGTTGATGTCTCAAAAACCGATTTCAGGGGAGTGGTTTTCACCCTGGGAGCAAGGTTCTAACCACGATGGGTAGGGATTTCCGAATCCCTAGCCCGAGGGGTTGTACGGGAGGGCGAAGCTCCCGCTGAGCCGTGGTGGATCCGGCGCGGGGCTGGGGGAGAGGTTAGATTGAATGCGATGGGTAGGGATTTCCGAATCCCTACCCTGGGGCTCGTGCTACGTAGCGAAGCTACTTCGCAGAGTAGTAGCGGCGATTCGGAAATCGCCACCCATCCCGGTGATTTTAACGGTGTAGTAAAAATCCAAACAAAGGAGGTGAAAACAAATGGAGAGGATCAAAAGATTGTTCAAGGATGAAGAGGGCGCGACCATGGTCGAGTACGCCCTGATGGTGGCGCTGATCGCTGTGGTTGTCATCGTAGGTGCAGGCCTGCTGGGCCACGCCATTAACGACAAGTTCACGACCGTCAGCACCCAAGTCACCGCTGCGCCGAACTAGTAGTAGCGCACGAGCTGGTCTTCCGCGGGTCGAGAGATTCGCGGAGGCCGGCTCAGCCCTCTTCATCGGTTGCGGAAACGTGCTCGTGATTCCATTCACTTCGGCCTATAATGCAATTAGGAATCTTAGACATATTGAATATTGCGGTCCTGACGGGATTGATTGCGGGGGCGGTATACACCGACCTGCGGTACGGCAAGATATACAACAAGCTGACCATCCCCTGCATGGCGCTGGGCGTCGCATTGAACGCGGCGCGCGGCCTGCCGGGCATATTGGACAGCCTTGCGGGGATCGGCCTCGTACTGGTTCTCTATCTGCTTTTCGCTCCGGCGGTGGGGATCGGCGGCGGCGACGCGAAGTTAATGATGGGGGTAGGCGCTCTCTTGGGGGTCAAGCTCCTGATTTGGGCGATGCTCTTTTCGGCTGTCATCGGCGGTGTGCTGGCCCTGGCGGTTATGGCCCGATACAGGGCTTTGCTTTCGACTACGCGGAACATGGCGGGGAATATCTTCCTCAGCGCCGCGCTCCGCGCTCCCGTCGAGCTTTCGAGCGGCTCCAGGGGGATCAAGCTCCGGTACAGCCCGGCCATCGCCCTGGGCACGCTCCTGGCGTTCTTGCTTAAGATGAGGTAGCGATTGCGTCTTTTCGTCGGCGGTAATGGAGTTCAGGTGACAGCTATGAGAATCAACCGGGCTGACAATAAGGGCGCTGCAATGGTCGAGTTTGCAATCGTAGCATTGCTGCTCGTTACCCTTGTTTTCGGCATCATCGAATTCGGCATGTTGATTAAGGATTACCTGGCGATCAACCACGCGGCCAGGGAAGGCGCGAGGAGCGCGGCCGTTGGGAGCCCGACGTCCGTTATCATCGCCCGCGTGCAGAACACCGCGCCTGGAATGACAATACCGGTGGAGGACATAACGCTGACTACCGGGTCGCCGACGAGCGCTCCGGATACGTGGACGACGACGCTCGGAAACACCGCAGACGGTAAGAACAACGCCGCGCCCGGCAACCTGATCCTGGTGCGGGTGTCCTACGATCACCAGATGATCACCGGGGGACTATTTAACAATGGGGCCCCGATTTCCATATCCGGAAAGATGATTATGCGCAGGGAGTAGGTAAGTCAGAGGAGGAGATTGGAGAAATGAGGCGGCGGAAGATGTTTCATAGCAAAAGGGGAGCTGTACTGGTTCTTGTCGCCATCGTCCTCGTAGTGCTCATCGGCATGGCGGCGCTGGCGATAGACCTCGGCCAGTTGTACGTCGGCAAGCAGCGCGCGCAGAACGTATGTGATGCAACCGCGCTGTCAGGCATCCAGGAACTCGCGATACATTACGGCAACAACAGCCTTGCGGACTCGCATGCCCGTCAGGCCGCGGACGACTGCGCGGCCGGCAACAACGGTGTTTCCCAAACAGCATGGAAGGTCCTCGTTCCACCGGAAGAAGCGGATGAAAGCCCGGCGGATGAGGGCGTGGCGGTTTGGATCCCTGCGGCGGATACCACGGTCGAGGACGATGCGGGCATTGCCATATCCGTCGGCGGGTACGAGGCGATTACTACCGAAGGCTGCGTCCACGTGAATTATGGCTTCGCGCGGATTTTCGGTTTTCCGGGGAAGGACGTGCTTGCCTATGCCACGGCAATCTTCAAGGGCGCGGATACGGTCAGCGGCAATCTTGTCGCACCCGTTACTGTCTCAGATAAGACGATTTTTGGCGACGGCGAATGGCCCGGCATCAAGTTCGGGGATCAGTTGACACTCAAGTTCGACAACTGGCAGAGTGACTTCCTCGGGCCGGGCAATTTCGGGTACTTGGACCCAACGGATCTGGGTGGGACCAAGAAGCAAGTGACGGACATGCTGGCGGGGGACGAGAGGGGAACCATAACTTTGACAGACCCTCCCAACTACGTGCGTACTGCGACTGAGACCGGCAACAGAGTTGGTCCAACGAGGAAAGGCATGGACCGCAGGTTCGAGAAGGAAACAGATCCCGATTATCAGTCGCCGGAAACGGACGCTACCGCCTGGGGGACCTGGCAGGATTCCTACAATGAGCAGACCGAGATGTATGAGGACTTTACGTGGCGAATTATGATTGTCCCTGTCGTCCAGGAGGAGATGATTAACGGCAAGAAGGAAGTTGCCATCGTTGGAATCGCGGGCTTCTTCATTGATAGTATCACCGACGAAAATGGCAAGGGCCTTAAGACGATCACCGGCAGGTTCATACAAGGCATAGCCGTAGGAGATGAAATCCGTTGGATCTTCCCTACGGGCGAGCCGGTTGATGATCCATCAGAGGGGATGTTGGCACCACGTCTCATATCCTAAGGAGGTTAGTATCATGGCTCAGATGCCCAGGAGAAGGGTTATAGCCCTGGCGGTATGCCTGGGAATAGTTACCGCCGCACTCGTAGTCGTTTATCTGAACAAGCAGGCGCGGTTGGCGCAGGCGTCGGCCCAGGCGGTCGCTGCCAGGCAGGACATTGCGAGCGGCGCCATAATCAAGCGCGGGATGGTGGAAATCCGGACCTTCCCCAAGGATGCGCTGCCGCCCGGCGCCGCCGACAAGCTGGAATCCGTGGTTGATATGGTCGCTCTCCAGCCGATCGAGGCCGGCAAGCCGATATCGCAGAACCAGGTGGGGCCGGCGCATCGCCTGGCCTACAGGGTGCCGCCCCTCATGCGCGCTGTGACCGTCGCGCTCGATCCGATAATCGGAGTCGGCGGCTTCATCAGGCCCGGGGACCACGTGGACGTTATCGCTACATTCACCGTCGGCAGCGGCGCGGTGACCAAAACGGTTTTGCAGAACGTGGAGCTTCTGGCAACCGGCAAGGAGGTCGTCGCGACGGAGATCGAGCCTGAAACGGGTAAAGAAAGCAAGCCGACCGAGATACCGAACGCCACGCTCGCCGTCTGGCCGATGGATGCGGAGAAGCTCGTCCTGGCCGATTCCCGAGGGAAGCTCAGGCTGGCGTTGAGAGGCGCGGAGGACACCTCATTCATCAGCACGAGGGGCGTTACCAGCCGCTCTGTGGTAGGCATAGTCCCGCCCGACGTGCCTGAAAAGAGGCCGGTTGCCCAGCGCGCAGCCGCCGCGTCAGCAGGCGGACCGGGGATTCCCTGGCAGATCGGGCCGCTCCCCGGAGGCGCGGCGGGACCTGAGGCCGGGAAGAAGATTCAGGTGGTTCGGGGCACTAAAGTCGAAGAGACTATCGTTCCCGAATAGTTGGGATGCTATTCGTTTTCAAAATTGCACTGCAAAGGAGGACCGGTGGTGACGGGTACTTGCTTTCGGGCAGTACGAGCACACCCTAAGGCAATGAAAACAAAGAGGACATGCGTAAACGTTATTCTGCTGGCGGCCGTTATAATCGCACTTTTGCCGGCGGCCGGGGCTGATGGCGCTCCAGGGACCGTACAGGGACCGTATTTGGGGACCGTATTGGCTGACGACAAGGTGCTCCAGGTCGGGGACAGCCAGATCATCGAATGTAGCAATCTCACGCGCGCGGCGATCGGCGATCCGCTTATCGCGGATGTGGCGGCTTTATCTTCCAGTGAAATCCTGGTCAACGGCAAAACGCCGGGCAAGACGGTTCTGTACATCTGGGACGCGTCGGGCCGAAGGATTTTCAGGATACTGGTTCAGCCCGCCGAGCTCGACCTGGCAAAGCTCTGCGCGGACATCGCGAAGGAGCTGAACGATCCGCGCATATCGGTGCGCGGCGTAGGCAACACCCTGATTCTGGAAGGCGTCGTTTCCAGGGAGGCGGAGGCAAGCCGCGCTGAGGCCATCGCCCAGGCTGTTGTGGAAACGGCCATCTACCATGGAACTCATACCGGAGCTAAATCGGAGGAAGTGAAGTCGGTCGCGCGCCCCGAGGGCGAGTCCTTCGTGCTCGAACGCGTCACCGAGCGGAAGGAATCCCCGGTTACCGCCGAGGTGGGGCTGCGCTGCCCGAAGATTGTGAACCTTATTCAGATCGAGAAGTCAATAGACGAGGTCAGCGTGCGCACACTGGAGACGGCGGCGGCCCTAAGGCAGGCGCTGAACGATCCGGCGCTCACCATGCGCGCCCTGCCCGGCAGCGTGGTGATGATCGAGGGCAAGGTCGGGACCGATGCCGAGCTGGCCAGGATTGAGCAGGTCGTAAAAGGCTGGGTCAAGGAAGGCGCGGACGGCAAGGGCGTCGGGCCGAGCGGTGAACTTTCTGAGAAGGTCACGATGGTGAACGCCGTCCGGATAGATAGCTCGGTCGCCCGCCAGGTCATGGTGCGCGCCCAGGTTGTAGACATAAACAGGAGCGCCTTGAAGGACTTCGGCGTGGACTGGGGCCGTGTGGTCAGCACCCCCGTCACCGTAGGAGGGGTTGGGACTGTCGCCACCGATGTCAGCGTGCAGGATCAGCCTTTCCTGTTCGGGCAGCCCACACTTGGGCCGTTCGATCTGTTCGGCGGAGGCGATATTTTTCGATTCGATCCGATCGGCGCAAGGGTGAGGGCGCTCGAGCAGCAGAACAAGGCCAAGGTGCTCTCCGAGCCGAACCTGCTGGTGCTGGACGGTCGTGAGGCGAGTATACTGGTCGGCGGCGAGATTCCCATTCCGGTCGTCCAATCGGCTCAGATCGGCGCGGCTGCGAGCGTTACTATCGAATACAAGGAGTTCGGCGTTCGGCTCAAGATACTGCCGACTATAACCGGCGATGACAGGCTGCAGTTGAAAATTATGCCGGAGGTAAGCTCGCTTGACTTTGCAAATGCGGTGAGCTTCAGCGGCTTCCAGATTCCCGCGTTCCGAACCCGCAGGGCGGAAACCACGGTGAACGTAAAGGATGGGCAGTCCATCATCATCGGCGGCCTGATTCAGAACGAGACCGCGAAGCTTATCAAGAAGATCCCGATACTGGGCGATCTGCCGGTCATCGGCGAGCTTTTCAAGACGCGGAACTTTGTCAATAACGAGACCGAGCTTGTAATCATTATTACGCCGCAGATCGTTAAGGCTGCGGCTGGTGCAGCAGCGGCGAAGTAGCATGTTAGGAAGGCGAATGTCATGTCGGTGCGAGTGCTGATAGCGGAACGAGACCCGGGGCTTCGGAGCCAGATGAGGGAGACAGTAGGGTCTTTCAAGGGCTGCGAGGTCGTGGGATTGGCGAGGGACGGCCAGGAGACTATCCAGATGGCCGTGCTGCTTGTCCCGCACGTGGCTATCATATCGCACGACTTGCCCGGCATCTCCGCGCTGCAGGCTTGCGAGATACTGAGCGCGCTGGCGCCGGACGTGATGGCGATTCTGGTTTCCAACTCCAAATCCCAGGATCGGATTGACAGCGCAATGCGGGCCGGCGCACGCGCCGTGATCGCAAAGCCCCTGGACAACTCGCAACTGCAAACGTTGATTACCGAGTTGGCGGAGGTAAGGAAGCGCCGGGAGTCGCCCGAGGTACTGGATTGGAGAGATCCATCCAGATTCCCGAGGGTCGTAAGCGTCACCGGAGCCAAAGGCGGAGTAGGCAAGAGCACCATAGCGGTTAATCTGGCGGTGCTTCTGGCGAAGCGGCTGCCGAACAGGGTGGCTCTGTTGGACCTGTACACTCAGTTCGGCGATGTCGCCGCGATGCTGAATATAACGCCGAAGCACACTATCGCGGATATGGAGTCCGTCTGTGACGAAGTTGACACCGACCTCGTCCAGAGCTATGTGACAAAGCACCCGTCAGGGGTTCACGTCCTGACGGCGTCTGTCACCCCGCTTCCTCTAAATGCGGTAAGCTCCGAGTGCCTTGACCGCCTCTTGTATGTGCTGAAGCGGACCCACAGGTACGTAATCCTCGATGTTCCACCCATCCTGCACGAGGTAACTCTGCACGCGCTGGCGCATTCGAATATCATTTTGCTGATCGCCAACCTGTTCGATCTGACAACTGCTACGGACACGAAAAAGATATACGAAGCCCTCCAGCAGGAGCACATCTCAAAGGAGAATATCAGGATTGTGCTCAACCGGGTGTTAAAGGCAAACAGGCTGCGCGTTGCCGACATAGAGCAAATGTTTGGCTGCGGCATTGCGGCCCAGATTCCGAACGATCGTCGGCTGGTAACCGCGATCAATCAGGGGATTCCGCTCGCATTGAGCGATGGCGATTCGCCCGTTGGCAGGAGCTTTGCATTGCTGGCGGACGCTGTCTCAGGGCCGATCGGCTATATACCTCGTGCAGACAGGGCTTCAGCTAAGAAGAAGGTAGCATGAGAATAGACCGCAGACTGGGCGCGGGGACTTAGATAAGGAAAACAGCTATGGGGATTTTGAGCACTGGTAAAATTGATGCAGGGTCGGAAGAGCTGCAATTCGGCGACAAAGGGCAGTTGAGCACCCACGGTATCATGCAGTTGAAGGGCAAGATCCACGAGAAGCTCATTGATGAAACGGATCCCGTGGAGCTCGGCGGACTCGACCGCACTGCGATGACCCGCGAGGTTCACAGGGTGGTGTCCGATGTCCTATCGGAGGAAGGGCTCGCGCTGCCGGTCCGGGTGCGCCAGCAGATCGTCGCCGATGTGATAGATGAAGTGGTCGGCTATGGGCCGATACAGCCCCTACTGGATGACCCCACTATTACGGAGATCATGGTCAACGGTGCGAACCAGGTCTACGCTGAGAGAAACGGCAAGATATTCCTCACAGACAAGGTATTCAGGGACGACACGCACGTCATGCGAATCATCGAGAAGATCGTCATGCCGCTGGGCCGCCATATTGATGAGAGTGTCCCGATGGTGGATGCGAGGCTGCCGGATGGCTCGCGCGTAAACGCCATTATTCCGCCGTTGTCGGTGAAGGGGCCTACGCTGACGGTGCGGAAATTCTCTCGCGAGCCGTATACTATCAACGACCTCATTAACTTCGGGACACTTACCCCGCAGATGGCGGATCTTCTGCATGCGTGCGTCGTCGCCCGGCTGAACATAATAATCTCCGGCGGAACGGGAAGCGGCAAAACTACGACGCTGAACGTGCTTTCATCGTTCGTTCCAAACGACGAGCGTGTAGTGACCATCGAGGACGCCGCCGAGCTACAGCTTCAGCAGGATCACGTGGTCAGGCTGGAGAGCAGACCGTCGAACCTGGAGGGTAGGGGCGAGATCACCATCCGGATGCTCGTCCGCAACGCCCTTCGAATGAGGCCCGACCGGATCATCGTAGGCGAGGTCAGAGGCGGCGAGGCCCTGGATATGCTCCAGGCGATGAACACCGGCCACGACGGCTCTCTCAGCACCGCGCACACGAACAGCCCGCGCGACACGCTCTCGCGGCTGGAGACGATGACCCTGATGGCCGGGATGGAGCTGCCGTCCAGGGCTATCCGCGAGCAGATAGCTGCGGCGATACACATTATTATCCATCAGAACAGGCTGCGCGATGGCAGCCGGAAAATCACGCACATCACGGAGATTCAAGGCATGGAGGGCGATGTCATCACCACGCAGGACATATTCCTGTTCCACCAAAAGGGCGTGGATGCCCAGGGCAAGGTGATCGGCGAGCATGTGCCCACCGGGCTGCGCCCGAAGTTCCTGGATCGGCTGATGCAAGAGGGCCTCGAAGTGCCCGTGGATATATTCAAGGCGAGGTGACGTTATGGACTTGCTGTTGGCAGCCGCAGCCGTTACGGGGGCGCTGACAATTGTTCTGCTAGTTGGTGTGGTCGCAACCAGCAGCGCCAGGACTATCCGTGCCAGGCTTAAAGAGCTAACCTCCACGCCTGAGCTACCCCAACCTGCTGCTCCGATTCCCGGAACGCAAAGGGAAGACAGCATGCCGACCGTCACCAAATGGCTTAGCGGGCGATATATAACCGAGAAGTTATATGTCGAGCTGGCCGCGGCCGGCCTGCCGATTCGTCCGAGCGAGTTTGTTGGAATCATGGCCGGCGCCGTGATCCTTTCGCAGGTCCTCGCGGCGCTGGTAGTAAGGAACATCCTGGGCTACGCGTTGTTTGCCATTGTTGCAGCGACTATACCCGTGCTGGTGCTCAAGTCATTGCAACAGAAGCGCCGAGCCGCCTTCGACGCGCAGATAGTGGATGCGCTTGTGATGATAGCTTCGTCCTTGCGGTCGGGTTTTAGCTTCCTCAGGGCGATGCAGATGGTTGCGCGCGAGATGCCGCCGCCGATTTCTCGTGAATTCGAGCGGGCGATAAACGAAATGAACGTGGGCAGGCCCTTGGAAGATGCCCTTAGAGGCATTGTGGCGAGGGTCAAGAGCTACGACTTCGACCTGGTGGTGACTGCCGTGTTGATACAACACCAGGTAGGCGGCAACCTTGCCGATGTACTGGAAACCATAGCGGCCACTATTAGAGAACGGATCAGAATACTCGGCGAGATGAGAGCACTCACCGCCGAGGGAAGGCTGTCCGGCATCATCCTGGTGCTGCTGCCTATCAGTCTTGGAGCTGTGCTTGTGGCGATTAACCCTACATATATGTCGGTATTGACCAAGGAGACGATCGGGCACTATATGATCGGCATCGCGGCTGCAGCCCAAATCATCGGCGGCATAATAATCAAGAAGATGCTGACGGTGGACATATAGTTCTGGAAAGGTCGGTTCTATGTTAGCTTTGATAGCTGCCTGTACATTTGGAACAGTTTCGCTGCTAATTGTGGGCCTCACCATGAGGTCTGAGCGGGAGATCATGCAGGAAAGGATGCGCATGCACTCGCAGTCCGGCGGCGCGACGGTGAGTTCGGTTGAGCTTGACCTGGAAGCAGCGTTCAGAGAACGGGTTGTATTGCCGTTCCTGCGTTGGTTAGCGGACATCGGGATGCGGTTTACACCCAGCGGTGCAATCCAGGCCGTAGAGGAGAAGCTGGAAACCGCCGGTCGGCCCTGGAATTTGGGCAGCAGAGAGTTCATGGGGCTGAGGGTCCTCTCGATTGCGCTGTCCGTGCTCCTGGGCGTTGCATCGGCCAAAATTATTGATGCTTCGCCATTTCTGAGGGTCGTGCTTCTGATTATTATTATTTTTATAGGCGCTATACTGCCGGATTACCTGCTCCAGCGGGCTGTCAACCAGAGGCAACTCAGGATCCGCAGGGCGCTCGCCGATACGCTGGACCTTCTGTCGGTAAGTGTGGAAGCGGGATTGGGCCTCGACGGCGCTATGCAGATAGTGGTCGAGAAGCTGAAGGGCCCGCTGTCGGACGAGATGGAGCGCGCCCTCCAGGAGATGCAAATCGGCAAACTCCGCGCTGAGGCTCTCAAAGATATGGCCAAACGTGTGAAGGTTCCGGAGCTGAGCTCCTTCGTGGCGGCTATATGCCAGGCGGATCAACTGGGCGTGAGCATCGCAAAAGTCCTGCGGGTGCAGGGCGAGACGCTCAGAAGCCAGCGCAGCCAAAGAGCCCGCGAGACAGCCGCGAAGCTTCCGATCAAGATGCTCTTTCCGCTGGTATTCTTCATATTCCCGGCGATTTTCGTGGTCATCGCCGGCCCCGGAGCGATCCAGATAGCCAGGGCACTCGGGATTATCAAGTAGACCTGCGTTAATTGAAGTCAGTTCCCGGCATCTGGAGTTACTCTCACCCATACTCGTTGCACATCCCCGCTTGGTGTTCACCCCATGCCCGGTAAAAATACCGGTATTGCGGTTTTAAGCTTGCCAAAAGCTGATCGAACGCATAGAATGATGGTATAAGGCTAGTGTATGCTTGATTCTCGATGCGACGGCTGGTAGGAGGGGCTGATGAAGACTAAGCTTGCATCCGCCGTGATGCTGTTTGTGCTATTGTGCGTACTTACGCCCGCGAACAGTGAAACCTACACCTATAACCTGTGGTGGCCTGCGCAGCCATACTTTGCGACCCCAAGCGGGGTCGGGGTTGATTCCTCGGGCAACGTATATGTTGCGGATACAGGAAATCACCGTATTGTAAAGGTCAACTCCACGGGGCAAATTGTCTGGGCCAAGGGATCGAAAGGGACCGGCAGCGGTCAGCTCAAGTATCCCGAGGATGTAGCCATCTCCTCGGATGGCTACATCTACGTCGCGGATACGGGGAACTGCCGAATTCAGAAATGGGACTCCAGCGGCAACTTCCTTTCTCTGGTCGGCGGCTACTGGACTCCCCAAACATCCGGGACGGCGTCGAACTTGTACTGCTTGTGCAGCTATCAGGACGCCTGGGCCTGGGCGTGTGGCGCTTCGGGCGTGATCCGCGCTTCGCTAAATGCCGGAGCGACCTGGTTTGCTCAGTCCAGCGGCGTGGCTACCGATCTTTATTCGATTTGGTTCCACGGCGCGGAAGATGGCTGGGTTGTCGGAGCCGGCGGTATAATCTGCAAGACTATTAACGGCGGCGACACCTGGAGCGGCGTGTCGTCGGGTACGACGAACAATCTCTACGCCGTGCATTTTGTGGACGCGTGGACGTATGGATTGGCCGTTGGCGTCAGTGGAACGATTCGCCGGTCGAGCAACGGAGGATCGAGCTGGTTTGGCCAGACCTCAGGCACGACTAGCGCCCTGCGCGGCGTGTGCCTCGCGGATGCGAACAACAACTGGGCTGTCGGCGACGCAGGGACGATTCTTCGCACGACGAACGGCTCCACCTGGGTTTCCGTGACTTCCGGCACGACGAATGCGCTCTATGGCGTTTGCTTCAGAGGCACGCAGCTTGGCTGGGCGGTTGGCGCCGGCGGTACAATTCTGAAAAGCACGGATGGCGGTGTCACCTGGTCGGCCAAAACTTCCGGCACAGCGAACACGCTGCGCTCCGTGTCGTTTGCCAACCCGGATGCTGGTTGGGTCGTTGGGGACAACGGAACCATTCTTTACACGGAAGATGGTGGAGAGACATGGTCCTCTCAAACTTCCGGTACGGGGAATACCTTATACTCGGTGCGCTATTCCGATATGCAAGACGGGTTCGCCGCAGGTGCGGGCGGCGTGATCCTGCGCGGTCCCGGCCGCGGGGCGGACAACGGCAGGTTCGACTGGCCGGTGGGCATCTGCGTGGACGATACCAGGAATCTGGTGTTTGTAGCCGATACCGGCCAGAAGGGCGGCGAGACTTGTGGAAACAGGATTCAGGTCTTCGACAAGGACTTGAACTTCAAGGGCAAGACGGGAGGTTTCGGCGGCGGCAGCGGCCAATTCCAGATGTGCAACGGCATCACCGTAAAGCCCGGCACGAACCTCGTTTTCGCCTCCGATCCCTATAATGATCGCATCCAGAAGTTCTCTACGTCGGTGGACGGTTCAGGAAACGTCAGCTTTACATGGCTGGCGGGCTACGCGGTCTACGAGACGCAGATGCCCCGTGGACTGGGATGGAATACGGTTATGAACAAGTTTGCCTACGCAGCCCCGAGATACGACCGCGTGGACTTTATGGATGAGAGCGGTAACAAATCAAGTCCGATCGGCGGGTTCGGCACAGCGGATGGCAAGATGCTTTTCCCGCGCGATGCGGCCTGCGATAGCTCGGGCAACATATACGTTGCAGACACATTCAACCAGCGCATCGAGAAATTCAGCTCGGCGAAAGCATTCTTAATAAGGTGGGGAGGCCGAACCACTACAACAGGGTACTTTGATAGGCCCAGCGGGATATGCTATGACGCCGTCTCCGGAGCGATATTCGTTGCTGATACAGGCAACCACAGGATACAGAAGTTCACTACAAGCGGGTCTTACACGATGTCCTGGGGTGGCAAGGGCACTGCAGGCACTCAGTTCACGGGCCCGCAGGGCCTGGCAGCCGACGCTTCCGGCAAAATCTATGTGGCGGATACCGACAACAACAGGATCTCTGTATTCACCAACGCGGGCGGCTACCAGCGCACGATAGGCGCCTACGGCGCCGGGTACGGCCAGCTCAACCAGCCCACAGGCGTCGCTGTGGACTACTCGCGAAGTAGAATCTACGTTGCCGACACTCGCAACCACCGCATCGCGGTGTTCACAGTCCCCGGCGCGTGGGTTGGCGCCTGGGGAGAGCGCGGCAAGGGTGACGGCCAATTCGAAGAGCCTATGGGCATCGCCCTCGATTCGAGCGGCAATATCTACGTGGCGGATACCGGCAACCACCGCGTGCAGGTACTGGACCTGAACGGTGTCTTCCAGAAATCGTGGGGCTCCTTTGGCCTTGGTGATGGGCAATTCGACAGGCCCAGAGGAATCATTGTGAGCGGCAGCGATGTCTTCGTTGCAGATACGGAGAACAGCCGGTGTCAGAAATTCACAACGAGCGGCGACTTCGTCTGCCAGTGGGGGTCTCTCGGCTCGGCTGAGGGGCAGATGAGACAGCCGGCGGGTATATGCGTGGACGGCTCAGGCTATGTCTATGTAGCTGAGCGAAGCAACCATCGTGTCCAGAAGTTCCAGTCGGCGCCATAGGGAGGAAGCGATGAGGAGAGCTCTTGTTCTTTTAGCTGTGATGATAATGTTTGCGGTCTCCGTACCTTCGTGCGGGGAGTCGCCATACGCATACGGCATCCATTTCTGGAGAGAGGGCGCTAACATTGATGCTTTCTCCGGCAAGCCGGGATGGATTCTCTTATTTGAGAACATCAGCGACTACGGCAACATCAACCTGGACAAGTACAGGGACGCTCTGAAGGAGGGGCACACGGTCATCGTTCGATTGAACTACAACGGTGGGGACTATCCACCCCCGGCAGAGGAGACCGACGTGTTCGCAGGCCGATGCGCCTACTTCGTAGACAAACTGAAGGATTACTCGCACATTTTCGTGTACGCGAACGAGAATACCGTGGACACGCAGTACAAGAACGCGTATCTGGTCGCCAGGCATGCCATACATGCGGCGAACCCATATGCCTACTGGGTACCGGGGGCTCCCTCCGGCGCCGATTCGATAATCTCGTATGCAGGCGATTTTTGCGACGGGCTTGCGACTCACAGCCAGGGAAGCTTTGAAAGCGCAGCCGGCGATCTGGACACCTACACCCCCGCTGGCAGGACGAAGCCCATCTATGTTACCGAAATGTGCGGGGATCCTCCGAACCTGCCGGATCTGATAAGGAATACCTACCGCTCCATGCGGGATTGGAATAGGACGCACGCACACCAGGTGGAGGCGGGGCTGCGATTTGTCTACTTCGAGTTCTATGTGGAAGGATCATCGCTGCTCCTCGAGCCTATGCAGAGCGGCGACTTCGAGGATGCTGCTGCCGAAATCGAGTGCACGAACTCCTTCGCAAACCCGTATATCGCGATCTCCGGCGTGAATGCCGCCGCCCCAAGTGAGACCAGCACCACGATAACCTGGACGACCGATGTGGCCTGTACCGGGCAGGTGGAGTATTGGAAAGTCGGCGATCAGCAGCAGAAGCTGAGCGCGTTCTACAGCGCCAACACCACCAGCCACTCCATCACACTCACAAACCTCGATCCGGGAGCGACCTACCAGTATGTGCTCAAGAACTATGTATCTCCGCGCCCGCTCACCTTAAGCAAAATCTACAGCTTCGAGCAGATAGGCCCCGGCTCGGGCACTATCACGGGCTACGTCAAGCAGTCGAACGGGATTTACGGGGTGGACAAGGCGAAGGTGACGCGGTCCCCGGGCAATTACTATGTTTACACCTCGTCCGATGGATCTTTCACCATGAAGGGCATCCCGGCAGGCACTTACACGCTCGCTGCTACCGAGGCGGGCATGGAAACCGTCCGGGCAACCGTGACTGTCACGGCGGGCGGCACAACCAGCGCGAACTTCGCAGGGCAGTTGAAGACCAACATACTCAGCAACGGCAGCTTCGAGGCGGGCTCCCAGGCCCCTTGGACGAGCTACGGCGATGGAGTACTGGTAATCAACGGGACCTGGAGCACCGGCCCTACACCCCCGCACTGGGGCAACTACTTTGTGGGCCAGGCAAAGAAGGATGGTTACAAGAACGGCGGCCTCTACCAACGGGTGCCTGTGACCAATGGACAAACGTATACCGCCAGGGTATTCTCCAGAGTGGAGCGAGAGGACTGTCCCTGGGGTGAGACGTATAATCGTTTCGGTGTAGATCGCTATGGCGGCACGGACCCGAATTCCGCCAATGTTACCTGGACATCGAGGGATTACCCGTATGCGCACGACTACGGGGAGTGGCGGCTGCTGACGCAATCCTTCACGGCGGCTGCTTCGTATGTGACGGTTTTTTTAGATTATAAGGAGATTGGCACGCCGGGACGCAAGATAGACTGCTTCGACGATGCCGGGCTCTTCAGCCCGGATACATCGGCTGTGTCGTGCAGCGACATTAATGCAGCAAAAAGCCAGGCCAACAATACCAAGGTTTATCTGAGCGGGTGCATTGCCACCAGCGGCTCTTCGGACTTTACGGACAGGTTTTACATAGAGGATTTGAGCCGGACATCGGGGATCATGGTATATGCCCCTAACTCCCCGTGGATGGTCACCGAAGGCCAGAAGGTCGGCATCACGGGGACCATGACCACGATGAGCGGCGAGCGGGCTATCACAAATGCCAACATTTCAACCTCCCCCGGGACTGCTCTCGACCCGTTAGGAATGATTAACCGCGCAGTCGGCGGCGCCGACCACAACTACAACGCTGGGACGGGCGCGGGGCAGAGAGGCATAACCGACGGCGCCGGCCTGAACAACGTGGGCCTGTTCATCACGACAACCGGCCGGGTGAAGAGCACAGGTACGGGCTATGCAATAGTAGATGACGGCTCCGGAGTAGACCTGCGCGTGGACACCAGCCGGGTGTCCAGCCCGCCGTCTGCGAGCCAGTATGTAGTGCTGAAGGGCATATCGAGCCTTTACTATTCCGGCGGCAGCTACTACCGCCTCCTCAAATGCAGGCGAAGCGCGGACGTTCAAGTTGTCCCGGAGTAGGGGGCGCCGCAACGCCCGGGAATAGATTAGGATGATGAAAGCCCCGGCACAGGCTGCCGGGGCTTCGCTTTGTGTCGCTGCTGTAAGTGCCTACACCTTCTTTTTCAGAATTTCGCGTGCCTTCTGAGCGAGGTGCTCGGCGGTCAGGCCGAATTCCTGCATCAACTCCCACGGCTGCCCGGACTCGCCGAACCGATCCGGGACGCCAACCATGTCGAATGCAACCGGCCTCTGCATATGGCTGAGGATGGCGCTCGCTATAATGTTCCCGAAGCCTCCCACCTCGTGCTCCTCAGCCGTCAGGACCGCGCCCGTCTCCGCCGCCGCGCGCGCTGCCGCCTCGCGGTCGAGCGGCTTGACCGTGTGGACATTCAACACCCGCGTCTCAAGGCCGAAGTCTTCCTTCAGGATGTACGCCGCCCGCATCGCCTCGGGAACCATCGGTCCACAGGCGATAATGGCGAGGTCTTCGTTTTCATTCTTATACTCCGAGGCCAGCACGGTCTCGAAAGCGTCAATGAACCTGTCCCGCGCACCTCGGTAGCGGATCACATTTGCCTTTCCAAAGACGAACGGCGTACGCTCGGTAGTAATGATAGGCGTTGCTTCCCTCGCATATCGAATATATGTCGGGCCGACGATCTCCCTTATAGCAATCTTGGTTGCGCGCTCCGTTTCGACGCTGTCCGCCGGGACGAGCAGCTTCATATTCGGTAATATGGACATCAGCGCGATCTCTTCGAGGGCCTGGTGGGTTGCGCCATCCGGGCCGACGGAGATGCCGCCGTGCGCGCCTGCGATCTTCACGTTCAGGTTCGAATAGCAGATACTCGTGCGGATCTGATCCCAGCATCTGCCCGCCGCAAAGACGCCGTAGGTGCCCGCGATCGGGATTTTGCCTTCCTTTGCGAGGCCCGCCGCGACCTCCATCATGTCCTGCTCGGCGATACCAACGCTGAATACCCGGTTCTTGCGCTCGGGATTGTTCTTCTCGAAATCCGTGATACAGATGGAGTTCGAGATGTCCGCATGCAGTGTGACTACTCGCTCGTCCTCGCCGCACCTGGCGAGGCTCCTGCCGAATCCCATGCGGGTGGGGTCCATATCCGCTTTCATGCGGTCTTCTGCGTTCCACCAGTAATCGCGGGAGAATTTCGGCAGCTTCGCTCGTGCCTTCTTGGCGGCCTCGGCAGCCCGTGAGGTGGCATAACCCAGGAGTTCGTTTAGTCTATCCTCGGAAATCGTAGGAGGCAGAAGCTCCTTGATGGCGGTCTCGAACTGCTCCTTCTTGGGAGCGACGCCGTGCCAGCCGGCCTGGTCCTCCATAAAGGAAACGCCCTTCCCCTTGATCGTGTTCGCAATGATTACTGTGGGTTTGCCCCTGACCGTCTTCGCCTCATCGAATGCCGCGATTATCTGCGGGATGTTGTGGCCGTCTATCTCCATCACATGCCATCCGAACGCGCGGTATTTATCGGCGATAGGCTCGATGTTCATGACATCTTTCGTCCAGCCGTCTATCTGCAGCCTGTTTCGGTCAACCACGGCGCAGAGGTTGTCCAGGGCATAGTGTCCGGCAGCCATCGCTGCCTCCCATACGCTGCCTTCCTGCTGCTCGCCATCGCCCATGATGCAGTAGACCCCGTGGGAGACGCCGTCGAGCCGCGCTGCAAGCGCTGCTCCCACCGATACCCCAAGGCCCTGTCCGAGCGAGCCGCTTGAAATCTCGATCCCGCATAGCTCCAGGCAGTTCGGGTGGCCCTGGCAGGGGCTGCCAAGCTGCCGGAGGCACATCGCCTCCTCCATCGGGAAGTAGCCCGCTCGCGCGAGGGCGACATACAGCGCGGGAGCTTTGTGGCCCGCGGACCAGAATACCCTGTCGCGTCCTTCCCAGCACGGATCTTCCGGTTTGTGATTCAGCGTATGGAAGTACAGAACGGTGGCTATATCTATAATGGAAAGTGTTCCGCCGGGGTGCCCGGTGGTCGAAGCATAAATCGAAGCGATATTGTAGGCCCGAAGCTCGCGTGCGACTGCCTCCAGCCTGCGGATTTCATCTTGGGACACGGCGGTTTCAAGTTGCTTCGATTCCATTTATTCTCCCCCTGTGTTTTTGGTGTACGCTCGCAGTCTGCGCTCGTTGCGCCATCAGTTACTATTCTACCTGCGAGGCCAAACACCCTCCTGTGGAGTTCTGGTTTGCATAACCGATCCGGGAGTTGATGATTTTGCCATTTCGGTTGGAAGCAGCGTCGGGAGGTGGCCTTTGGTGAAAGGGCTATTGGGGTGGGAGGTGCGCTAGGGAACGACGGACTCTATTTTCCACGTTGCCGTGAGCATGTGCGCGCCGGCGCGCACTCCGCTGCCGGGCGCCGCAAGTGACCAGGCGAGATTAACGCTGCCGGAGGTTGCATCCGGGTTGCTCTCGTAAACTTCCGTGTAGGCGGTCGCGCTCAGCGTGCCGGCGAAGCCCTGGCCGTTTGTTGCGCCGTTGATCGTCCAGCTCAGATTGGATGCAGGGATGTAGCCGCCGGCCTCAACCGGCCGGGTGAAATTTGTGGCGTCCGCCTGGATGCTCATTCGCAGTGCATTGCCCGACGCGAGCACTGCGTCTTTAAAGCTTGCGGTGGCAGGACTTGGCGTTCCGCCAGTCGCTATAGTAACATCCGTGACGGAGAAGCTCACCGATGCCGGTATGGTCACATCTGCCGAGTCTCCCCTGGCTGGGCCGCCCAAAGCAATAAGCATAATGATAGCGAGCCAAGTCCGCCATCCGATGCCTGGAGCGGAGGTTCGTACTCTCAATTGTTGAATCGGACTGAGATTGCGAATCACGATGGCACCTGGGAATCTAATCCACTGAGACGAAGATGATGGGCCTCTTCCGTTCCTCGAGTTGAAACTCGATTCCAGTAACGTTTCCCTGCGGCTGAAGTTCTACCTCGACTTCGCCCTTGCCTCGAAGGATATACCGCTTGTCAAGTACCTCTGTGGCAACCCTGATTACGTAGCCGCCGGGCTCGAGGTTGTAGAAGGTGAAAATTCCATCCTTGTTGGTAGATGTTGCAAAGCCATTTACACAGATGGCTACATCCGGTACTCCTTCGCCATAATCGTATCTGTCGTTCCTATCCCTATCAACGTACACGCGTCCCGCGATGCACCCCAGAGGGGTGAGGCTGAAGTTAAACGTTTGCCGGGTGTTGCGCTGTACCTTAACCTCGTGTACCGCAGAGGTTGCTTTGTAGTCGGCGGGAATGCTTTCGTCCGGGATGCGAATGGAGTATTTGCCGGTCGGCACATACTCGAAGGAGTACTTCCCGTCCTTGTCCGTCAAGGTAGTGTAAGGGCCTAATTGGACGGTGATATCCTCCATCGGCTGAGCCAGTTGATCGGCTACAGTACCGGCGACTGCGCCTCCGCGGGCGGGAACCCAGAGCGGCCAGGTCTTCCGCAGCATGACCATAAAGCCTCGTTTGCCAAAAAGGTCCTCTGTGCTCTGATAGGGCGCCAGCCTGCCGTAATCAACCAGCAGCGACATGTTGTCCCCTAGCTGATGGGTTAGCCGCAGTCGAAGCAGGTTTGAATCTGCGATATTTGGGAAGCCGCTAATCACTTGCAGAGACGTGCGCGGTGACACTCGGTAATTCGTGATAAGCTGCTCGAAGTAAGAAGCTTGTCCTCCCTGTGAGTGCCTGTTGCGCTGATAATCCAGGTATAGCCGCTCGTTTGCAAACAGGGACAAAGACGTTAGAAGGCTGGTGGTGTCGCTACGCAGGGCGATGAATCGTCCTGCAAACACGTCTGCCTCTGACGAGTTCTTCTGATACCGGAGGAACAGATGTACGGAGCGTGCCAAGGGTGCAGTTAAGCCGACGCTCCGCATGGTCCAGGAGTGATGCTCGTTGTTGTTTTCGGTTTGCTGCAGGATAAGGTTACAGCGCTTCAGCAGCGGCAGCCGCAGACCCACAGTTTCCAATCTGCTGTCGTGCCTCTCCGAATCGGTTGAGGAGTTTGTTCCGTAGAACACCGACACTTGCGGCGAGATTGCCCAGGAGGCAAAGACACCCTGGTTCTTGCCACGATCATCCGGCAAGTGTCGGCGAAACGCGAAGAGATCAAAACCGTTACTGTGGTATACGATGTTGCCGTAGCTTGACTCGTCGCTTCCAACCTCGCCGCGGGCGCGCAGATTCCTGCCGATCGCCAATTCATCCCGATATGCCAGCAAAGCCTCCTTGTTATCGGTCTTGTCGGCCTTGAAGTAAAAACCTAGCGACGGCCAGCGGTTTCCGCCGGTGTTCCAAGTGTACCGCACCCCCCGGACCAGCCCCCATGTTTCGGCATAAAGGTCGCCGGCTTCCACGCCTCTCCCACCTTCACGGTCGAGCCACGTGAGGTGGCTATTTTTAAGCCTCGTACTCCGATCGTGCCGTGCCAGCAGGGACCAGAGGCTCGTCTCTCCTCCCCAGACTTTTCCGGAGGCTGTGAACTCCATGCCCCAATCCACATCTTGCACGTATCCCAGGCCAACACCTACGTCAACACGGTCGCGAGAGGGTGGGGTGGAACGGTCCACAGAGCGCTTGCGGACGCCGGGCCGTGTCTGTTGCTCGGCGGGCTTGGGTTTCGCTATCGTAAAGCCCCGCCATCCGTCACCGATGTCCTCCTGCAGCGCCGGCTTAAGCTTGGCCGGGGTCGGGTTGTGGAAGGTAAGTTGCCTGGATGCTGCGTCCATAGATAGCTGGAGACCGCTTAGCTCTGCGATCGCATCTGCGCCGAGAAAGACAGAGATGCCTTGCTGAATCGGGGGAACGGTGAGGGGCATCATCTGGCTGTCGGATGAGAGGAAGGCGCCGCCGGCTTCCCAGTTCCAGCGCCTACCGTCGGCGGCCCGCAGTGTAAAGCCAAAGTTCTCGGGGAAGACCGAAATCCCTAGGGCAGGACCGATGTTGGTGATGTTGAGAAGCGTGTTTGGGCCAACCGTAATAGGAGTTGCGGCATCTGTCAATTCTATCGTCTCATACCAAACTTCCCACAGATTTGTGCCGGCGCAGCCTGGCGTCGCGATTGCCAGGTAGAGGTAAACCGTGACGGCGATTATCCGGGAGATCGGTTGAAGCTTGGTGAGCATTACTTACCATCAACTGCCGTTAGCTCTGATAATTTCGAGTTGCTTCTCAGCGCCCAAAAGGTAATCCAATCCCACGTCCATAATTGCCCTCACCTTGTACTTGCCGGATGGCAGCTCTTTTGCACTGGGAAGGGCGACGCTGAACTCGCACGTGTTGATCGGGTCGGGAAGCAGCGGCTCGCCCCCGATTTTTACAGTGGCGACGAGCTTATCTTCCTCTAGTCTATAGAACTCGAAGGCGCCGTTCACTCTGAGAGGGATATCGCCATCGTTACATAGTTTTACGAGTAGCTTGTCTTCAGAGATTTGTATGCCGGCAAGCTTGGCGGATCGAACGGCGGGAGGAATCTCGATGAATATGCCGATGGAGACGGATCCTCGAAAGACCATTGCAATGCCGCTCGGCTCTGGTGCGAGAGGATCCGGCACTTCATCTACTGTGAGCGCGGCCCAGTATCCACCTGGCTTAATGTCGTCGGGGACGCGGATTGATAGCCTGATGGTCAGGGTTTCGCCGGGCTTCACTGTAGCTTCCACGGGATTGATGGAGCACCAAAGCCCGCACGACCTCCGAATACTACCCGGAGCGGCATAGAATGTCTGGCGGTTGTCGGCGCTGCGCCACCAGTCCTGCACGTGCGCCTTGAAATGCGTGGGCGGCGCATCCTTGGCCAGGGTCAGGTTGAAAGTCCTGTTTGCTATTTGTCCCGGCCTGGCCTGGATGCTGATATTAAGCGGTGAGAAATGGAAGCCGATGGCGTATGCTGGTGTCAATCCTGCTAACAGGACTGATACCAGCATAGTAGCCAGCGTCCATGCGAGTTTGCATCCGCGGTGCCCCATTATCCTCCCCCATGCGTTTCAGGAAGCAACACGCATCGTCAATGCTGCGGCGATTATCCTGCTTTTGTTGTGCACGCTTAAGGCTGTGCCGGCGGCTTGTTACGGCGTGACGCTCGAGAACTTCCAGGTGGCCGCCAGAGTGTGATCGCCCGCGCGATCAACTGTATTCTTATCTGCCAGGGTGAATGTTAGATCGCTGGCAGATAAGGATGCCGCATTGGCGTTGCTGGTCGCCACAGTTGTGTACGAAGTGCTCAGCGCGTTGGCAGAGCCGGTGCCGTTCGTCCACGTGGCGGCGTCCCAGCTAATGTCGCCGGCGGCCCAGGTGACCGTTCCGCCAAACGGAGCGGTAAAGTTGGCTGCATCAGCCTGAATCTCGACCCTCAGTGCCTTACCATCCGACAGAACAACGGTTGTTGCGCTAACCGACTGGTCTGCCGAATTAGTATCCGCAGATACGTTGGTAACGTTGAAGGCCACCGAGGCGGGGACGGATACGTTCGCCTGCTCGCTTACGGTCGCAGTGAAAGTGGTCGACTGCGTCTCATTCGGCAGATTCACGACGGCTGCCAGACTTGCTCCCGCCATGAGAATCACGGCGCACGCTACGGTCAGAATCCTGTACATGCTTTTTCCCTCCAAGCTCTTCAGAGTGCTGTCGCGGTCGGTTGAGTATGCCGCAATCAGCCAACAATCGCCCCTTCTGTCCCAGCCCGGTTTCTCAAACCCATAATAAAAGGGCATCCCTTCCGTTGACATATGCCGACGGATAGGAGACGCCCTCGGTTTCGGACAGCACCTGATATTCTACCGGCACAAGGGACCGTAACTTACGGTCCTGGGTTGCGCCTAGCGTGCCGATAATGGCAGCCGGTACCTTCCGTGGCCCAATCTCCCATCCCTGGACCCGGCTTTTTGCCTAGTTTTCCACATTACGTATATCGGATTTGCAGTGCATTTTCTTTAGATCTTCCGGGTTTTTCCGGTATTTTGTAGTAGGGGGAGAGTAGTGGGTATAAGTCAGCAAGCCTGCTAAAGCAAGCTAATTACCAAGCACAGCTTGCTCTAGCAGGCTTGGGAGACTGGTGTACTTGCCCCTATTTGCCCATCAGTTTGTTGATGACGAGCATCTCCAGGCCTTCGTAATCCCGCGCTGCGCGGAACGCCTCGACCTCCGCATCGTTAATCGAGCGCACGACGGCAAGAAGGTTCTCGAAGATGCGCCTGCTGTTGATGAGGTGCTCGTAGCACTTGTCCTGGGGCTGAGTGCGCATCGCCTTGACGTCGAAGCCGACCATTTCGCCGTTCCGCCCATAGCCGTTCTGCTCCAGAACGCGGACCTGGTTGAATGCGGCCCTCAGGTTCACCGCGCCGAATGCCTTGTCCTCATCGAACTTTAGGCCGTTCTGGTCGTTGAGGTGCACACCCCACAGCTTGCCGTGCCAGAGGGCGTATGACATCTCTTCGGACGGATCGAGACCGGCAAGCCAGCAGTGCGCGCTCTCGATCAGGGCGCCCACGCGGCTTGGGTCGTCCGTCCGGTACGCCAGTCCGATGAAATGGCCTACCGTCGGGCAGTACGCCTGATCCATCGGCTCGTTCGGCTTCATTTCGCCGAGAATCCTGATGCCTTTGTCGTATGCCAGCAGCGCGTTAAGGTAATGGAGAAACCGGCCTATCATGGCGACCGAGTCCTTCGACTCCCGGATGTACGTGCCCTCGCGGGCCGGCCAGAGCACGATGTTCTTCGCGCCGAGCATGTTGGCGATGTCTATCGTTCTCAGGGAGCGTTCGAGGGCGTACCTCCGGCACTCCGCCGAATTGGAGGTAACCGCGCCGTCAATCGTCCGTGGATCCTCCCAAAGCCTGGGCGCTACAAACTCGGCGGCCATTCCGTGATCGTCGAGTATCTTCTTTACCTGAGCGGCAACCTTCGCTGTCGTGGCTGCATCGGCTTCGGCGCTCACGACATCGTCGTCATGGAACTGGATGCCGTGGTAGCCGATTTGCCAGAGCTTGGCTGCCTTGTCGGCAAACGCGATCTCATCACGCACCGGCGGGCCGAACGGATCGGCTCCCGTATGGATGTTCCACGGCCCGGCGGTATATCTGTACTGCGTGTACTCGGCCATCTTGATCCTCCTCATTACAGTCCTTAGGCAAATCTTTGTAAGGCGGGCTTATAAGGGGTTAGCCGTTCTTCCGGCTTTTACCTTCGTGCCGGGCAGGTTTGTGATGTGTATATCGTCGAAGCTTGAATCGGTTTTATATATGCACAGCGCCGTATAACCGGAGGCAAACCGCTTATTCGCATCCGTCCAATCCATGATGGGGTTACTGTTCGCCCACACCCGTATCCGCCATCCGACCATTTGTATTCGGATTGTCTGGAACTGAGTGGCGTCGGTCACAGCGTTCGGTATCTCTTGGATAGTGCCATCGGGGCCGTTGCTGAGTCCGATAGCGCCGTTTTTGCGCATAAAGAGCAGGTAGCCGCTGTCGTTGGTAGTGTGGAATCTGCCGGCAAGATGGAAGAAGACGCCGGCCCAGTTTGCATTATCCGTGGTATTGTTGACTCTCATCTTGAGTGTCATGTCGAAATCGCCGTAGATGTACTGGAGAGGAAGGGTCTCGCCCCACCAGTGGTAATTCATGCGGCTCTGGCGCATCACACCGTCCGGGGCCCATTTGCCGGCCTTTATCATCCAGGAATTGGCGATTGACTCGGATGAGAAGTCATCGCGGAAGTACCGGGGAGTCGGTGCGGGCACGTATGGCGATGCAGGTGGAACGTCGTGCGGGTATGTGCGAGCGAGGGCGGCATACGCATGTCCGAGCGGGGACACTGTTCCGTCCGTGCGAACTAACGATGCGGCGCTCCAATCACCGGATGGGTCATTCCAGTCGCGAGAAACATACCAGAACCAGCGACTTACGCCGGCGCGTTCCAATCTGGGCAGGTATCGCTGTGCGAACCAGATGATCCATCGTTGGTCGAGTGCGCCCATCCATTCACCGATAGGCAACTCCGTTATCCATACCTCGGCGTTCGCGTATCTCCCGCGGCCAACTGTGCGGCGCCATTTGACGAATGGAACTACGAACTCGTTAATGATTTTATCCGGGTCTTCTATCTGGGCGGGTCCGCAGTAGCTGTGGATATTCCATATGTCAACGTGCATGGGCTTGCCGAAGGCCTTCTTGTAGTAGTTTAGAACGTACTCATACCAGCTCTTTGCGTTGTTGAAAGCACCTTTGGTGGACCCGCCCGTTGTGGCAGCGATGCAGAATTTCGCTGTCGGATCGCGCTGGCTTATGAAGTCGTAATACGTCTTGTACATATGGGCGTACTGCTCGCGTGTTAATCCATCCTGGCTTGCGAGGTCTGGCTCATTGCCGATGATCCACACGCGCCCCGGATTGGCGGCTATCCATGCGGCGAATTGAGTGGGGTCGTTTATCTCGCCGGTAATCTCGTTGTAACCCCACCATCGCGTGGGAGCGCCTACCTGGTTATAGTAGTGATTCGGGCGGCACATCTGGCAGAGCGTGTCTGGATGAAGACCGTTCCAGTCATAGTCAAGGCAGCCCGACGGCATGCCGAGCTTTTTGAGGACTCCCCAGCCTGCCACGCCATAAGGATTAGGCGGGGTCTTAGCGTCCGATAAAACTGCTGATGCCGAAAGCATGATTAACAAGACCATCAAGCCTGTGAAACGTCCCATTTGTGGCCTCCGTGTACCGCCGTCATTCGCTACCAGCGCGGCGCCAGATAGAATGTCAGATTGCTGATGGAAGCCTGCCATGAACCGGTGTCGAATGAGAACTGGAAGTTCCGCTTTGGCACAAGCGCGAAGGATACCGAGTCGGCTGGTTTACCTGCGAAGTCAACCTCCGCATACCCGATTTGGCGGCCTGATTGGTCCAGCTTCCATTTATTAATCATGCCCGGCGCATCCATCGCCAGGTAGATCAGATTGTTGTCGTAGTTCGTTGTGTAGTTGAAGGTGATTTTCTTAATCTTGCCACCCGTAGGCTTATACGTGTGCCCGCGCATGACTTTCCGCCGGTAGGAGTTGCCCTTCACGAGATAGAACTTGAGCGACATGCTCGTATCTTCCGCTATGTCGGTAGTCGAGGTGCAGCCGGGGCGCGTGTAAGCCGTCCCGCTGCCATGCTCGGCATGGAATGGGATGTGGTAGAACAGGTTGCCCGCCCCCAGCAGTGACAAATCCCTATATGCTTTGCCCATCGGGGAGAGCGTGCCGTCGTCGTTCATGATGTTCGTGTTCGGGTTGACGTAGTACTTGTCATCGCGCATGGTGAACAGGAACCAGCGCTCGACGAATGGCTGCTTCCTCATCCAGAGCACCAGTGCAGCGGAGAGGCCGGCGCTTTCTGTCATTGATGGCCCTCTGAGGCCGTTAAACTCCGTGTTCCATATCTTCTTTCCAGCCGCCTCTGGATACGTTTGCAAATCCTTGTAGCAGGCCAGGAGCTGGTCCCGGCAGTACCGCCAGTTCTGAGGCGCGTAGGGTGTGCCCTGCAATCCTCGCAGGTCGTAGGTGTGCAGGCTGAAGGCGTCGAATGGAGGGTAGGGCGTACCGTAGTTCTGCATGCTGTAGTTGCGGCAAGTCTCGTCCGATGTCCATGCCTGGCGGAACTCCTCGTACCAGGCTTTGCCGGTTTTCCAGCACGACGTGCTATGGAAAGTCCAGTCAAGCAAGCCGGGCGGCAGTATCTTGCAGGTCGGATCGCCGATCTTGAGGTTCTTGTGGTGCTTGTAGTAAATGGCGGCAAACTCCTGAGGAGTCTGCCTGGCCTGGCCGCGATCGTTGGGTTCGTTGCTCATGGCGAACCAGACTGTCTCTCCGGGACACTGTGCCTTGGCATCCCTCGCAAGCTGCTGGAGTGTCTTATCCGGCGTGGAGGGGTTTGCCCTCCAGAACATGAAGAGGCGGTGGTACCCAGGCCAGCGCTTTGCAGAAATATCGCTGTAAGAATAGGCGTACCACCAGGATGCCCGAAGCGGCTCGAAGAACTGCGGGCCTTGCATCGGCGTGACGGGTCCACCCCAGCCGCTGGTATCCGACGCGACCACTCCGAAGCGGTCGTCCCATTTTTCGGGACCGGCGCAGCAGGTCGCTGCCAGGCTGATAATCGCAAGTACGGCGGCAATCAATTGTGTCATGGTTTGGTCAACCTCCTTGCGTTGTAGGTATCAGAGTAAGCCTGAACTTTTCTCCAAATGGCGTCCGCCCCTTGGCCTCGAAGGTGATCGTTACCTCGGTCGGCTGCGTAAGTCCGGCCGGCGCGAGGGGGACTTCTCTCACAGTCAGCGAGCCGAGATGCGGGACGGCATCCGGTAATGGATATACAGTCTTCTCGCTGCCTCGCCAAACGATTAGATAGACCTTCCCGGATACTTGCGGTCTTGAAGGCGGCAGCAGTTCCGCCAGGCCCAGGTTTGTCAGTTCCACTCGCGCGCGGACAGGCTTATCGGCGCGGACGTTGACAGTCTCCCCTTTCTTGATGGGGATCCAGTTCCCATCGGCGTCTAACACCTCGACCAGATCGAACGCCGCATCCAGATATTTCGGCGGGTTGGTGCCGTTGCACGGAGTGTTTCCGACGGCGACCAGCGGGCAACCGGCCGAAGTCGTGCCCGTGCCGGCGGTCTTCAAGCCGGGCGCGCGGCCCGCGTCAACCGCCTTCCAAAACTCATCCTTTGCCGCGTCGTAGATGCCCGTGACGCCGTCCGGGTGCAGGTCGCGGTCAATCTCGATCCAGTAGTTAATCGGCCTGGCATCCGGGCCGTTCAGGAACCTGGACGTATGTTCCCGGATTACCTTGCTGACCGGCCGGTCCGAGCCATCGGGGTTGATGATCCCGAAGTCGCTGTTCTCGTGGCACCGGAACCCGCCGGGATACCACCAGAAAAAGACCCCGTCCGCTCCGCTGGAAATCAGCATGCGGTAGAAATCGCAGTAGTAGTTCGCCTGGAAGTCGAGCAGCTCCGGCGGGGATTCCATGCGGCCGATCTCCCAGGTGGTATAACCCACCTCGGCCCAAACCATCGGTTTTTGAGGGGCGACGCAGCGCGCGTACTCAAACTCGAACCAGCCGGATTTGACCCGCTCCCAGTCGCCGATCTGCCCGTATGCTTCCGGCCCGAGGAAATCCACTCCGCCCGCCAGATACGGAAAGTCGTATGGAAGTCGCCCTCCCCAGCGGAAGGTCGGATCGCCGGCGCCCGCCATTCGGAAGCTCACGAAGTGGTTCGGATCAACGCTGCGCACGAGCCTTCGCGCGGCGCTGTATTTCTTGTACAGGAGTGTGTCGAGGAATCGCCGGTATGCCGCGACCATCCGCCTCCAGTCCCCATCGGCATCGGTCTGCTCGTGGGACGGGTTCGTCACCTTGTTGGCCTCGTCTCTGGGGACCGGATAGGCCCAATCCTTCTCGGCGCTCTCGATGCTCCCGTATCGCTCGGCAATCCATCGTTCCCAGGCGGAGTCCCACCTTTTCCTCTCATTGTGCGTGCCGAACATCGGCTCCCATCCCAGGTCGTAGGCGAAAACGGTGTCGTTCTCCCAGAGGCGATAGTATTCGATGATCTCGCGCATCTGCGGCCATAGGAAATCCATCGGCGTGCCGGGCCGAAGCGCCAGGTTTGCCTTCAAGCCAAGGCTCTCAAGCCGCCTGAGCAAATCGAGCAGGTTCTGGTCTCTCGCCGACTCGTGCAGGATAAAGATGCTAACGGAATTCAGGCCCAACTCCTTGATACGCCGGAGATCGCGCTCGATAACTTCAGGATCGTAGGAGCGCGCGCCAAGCCAGTGCTCGAAGTAATCCCAGTCGTCAATGCCTATGTCCGAGGATGGCATGTAATTCACGCCGTGCGCGCGCCAGCGCTTGCCGCGAAGCATAAAATCGCCGCTCTTCACCGTGACAAATTCCTTCTCCTTCTTGGGCCGCCAGACGTGGACCTCGTGTGCGACGCGGTCAATGACTTTGCCATTCTCGACGATCTCAGCGGTGGCGATGAAGCCGCCGTCGGGCCGGCGGTCGGGCTTCCATGTATCCGCAACCTTCTTCCGCTCCCCGGGATTCATGTCGAGCGGCCATTCGCGCGTCACTGCGCACTTGCCGGTTTTCGCATCAATGAGCGTCACTCGCGCCGTCAGGCCGGAATGGCTTTCCTTGCTCAGATTGACGGCTTGGAGGCCGAGCTTGATTTCCTGGTCGTCGAAATACGTGTAGAAGTTCGTGCCGCCGTCAATCAGGAACACGCCGTTCCTGATGCGCTCGGCGATCTGGCGCACCATCCGAAGCGCCTGGGGTGATTTGTACCAGTCGGCGTCGCCGATTCCAAAAGATGCCCAGACTCCGCCCTTGTACTTGCCCTCCGTGTTCACGAAGATGGTCGCTGGGGCGCCGCACCAGTTCCCTGCCTTTGTGTCAGCCTCGATGAGCGGTATCCAGCGCCACAAGCCGCCCTTCTCGAATCCGGCTCCGCGCGGCCTCGGCTGCGGCGAGCGCATAACGGACGGCATCGCAAGCGCGTCTTCTGAAACGAAGACCTGATCTTCTCGGACCTTCAAGCCGGCGGCGTTCGTGATGTCGAAGAACTTGTAGCCGGGGGACAGCGTGTCCAGTACTGGCGCGTGGGCCGCGGCCAGGTATTCCTCGTACTCGGGATTGATGCTTGCCGTCCCGATCGGGCCGATCCAGTACTCGTGTCTGCCGCCAAGGTAGCCGGAGATCAGTCCGACGGTCAGGCGTTCGGCGTTTTCGGGATTGAGGCAGTCGCCCTGGCCTCCACGCTTCGGATTGCTCTCGTAGAACCGGAAATCCTTCGGTTCGAGAATGTACCGCTTCCACTCCGTGAAAAGGGGCACGACGGCTATCCAGCGCGAGCCATCTTTCTCCATCCATTCCACGCTGAGCTGCTTCGTTCTCGCATGGCCTTTTGCGGAGAAGACGGTCAGCGTATGCTCCTTTGGGAAAGGATTCTCTATCTTTGGAGAAACGAGAGTATCCCAGCCCTGCAGGTTGGAGACGAGCACGTGCAGCGCGCGCGAGCCGCCCGGAGGCCCATCCGCAACCGTTTCGTGACAGGCTGGATCCTGCATGGTATTGCTCGATCGCTGCCAGCCGGAGATGCCGTTCGGGCCGAAGTCGAAAAGCGCGTTCTCCGGCGGGGCGCCCGCCTTCTCTCGCTGGTACTGCTCTCGGTCAACCCACCGGTCGCCTATTTTCATAAGCGACTGCCGCCAGAGTGGAGCGTCGAGCGCGATGATATTCCCGCCGTGGCTGAGGTAATAGTCTATCGGACGGCCTGACTTCGCCGGGAGCGTTGATGCGTTTGGCAGTACGAGCAAGTCGAACTTCTCCCTGGCGATCGTTCCGGGATCGCACAAGTGCGCGGCGTCCAGCTCCGATACGGCGTAACCGGCCTCTCGGAGTTGAACCGACAGCGCGTCAACGAGCGCGGGGTCCTCTCCCGGCATATTTGTTCTGGCAAGCGCTGCCGTGCTCTCCCGCGCATGGCCCTGGTTGAGACAGGTAAGCAGAAGCACCGACGCCAGGCATGCTGCCGGTAGAATTCTTTCCAGGTTGAACATAGCGACTTTATCCCTTTCCCGAAACTTAGTTTTGCCCGACGCTGTAATGGCAAACAATAGTCTATTCGACCTGTCTGCGCCGGCGCCCTGCGCAAGCTGGGCATGGATCGCACAGGATTTTGTTAGGCGGAGGTCGAAATTGCTGGCAGGAACAAGTATTCACGCAGGAGGTTTATCAATATGGCGAACCCGCATAGGTGCGCGCTCAGTCGGCGGCAGTTTCTCCAGGCCATAGGAGGAACGGCGGGCTGCTTGATGCTTTTTCCGCTCTCGGAGTCGGTCCTGGCTGCAGGGCCGATTAGCATAACACCCATCTTCCCGAAGAGCAAGGCCAGGGTCACTCTGATCTTCAGCCACATGCCGCCGGGAACTCCCACCTGGCCCACGAAGGATTACGACTACGCGGGCCGTGCTAAGGAATTGACAGCCAGGCTTCAGGCGGCGTGTCCCGGAATCGCCTTCACGGCAAAGACGGCGCACAATGCAGACGAGGCCCAGGCGATCCTGAAGGAGTCCGGCGACGTTGACGGCTATTTGGTCTATGCGCTCGGCCTCCATACCGGCGTGCCGGGTCATATGATACACAGCGGCAAGCCGGTCGTCCTCGTGGATGACTTGTTCGGCGGAACGTACGAGGCGCTGAGCGCGAATGGCGTTGCGCGGAGGGAAAACCTGCCGGTCGTAACAGTCTGTTCGTCCGACTTCCAGGATGTAGTTTCTGCAGCGCGCCTGTTCGAGGTCGTACGGGCTATGAAGGAGTCCACCATTCTCGACGTTACAGATCGCGACGTCGCCACTGCCGCCGAGCAGATCAAAGCCCTCCTAGGCGCCGGCGTGGTCCGGATCGGCTCGGAGGAGCTGGCGTCTTATTACTCGAAGGCCGGCGAGCGTGAAGCCGAGGAGTGGGCCGACTTTTGGATTTCGCAGGCAAAGAAGGTGGTCGAGCCTGCGCGCGCCGAAATCGTCGAGTCAGGCAGGATGTACCTCGCGCTGAGCCGTGCCGCCGCCGATAAGCACGCCGATGCGGTGACTGTGGACTGCCTGGGGATGTTCTACTCCGGGCGGATGAGCGCCTATCCCTGCCTTTCCCACTTCCAGATGAACAACGACGGCGGCGCCGGCGTGTGCGAGGGCGACCTGAACTCGACGTGCGCCCAGTTGATGATGCGCTATCTAACAGGGCGGCCCGGATATGTCTCGGACCCGGTGATTGACACGTCGAGAAGCGAAATAATTTATGCCCACTGCGTCTCCACAAACCGCGTTTTCGGCCCGAAGGGAAAGGCGAATCCGTACATCATCCGGTCTCACGCAGAGGACGACAAGGGCGCTTCGATCCAGTCGCTTCTGCCGGTGAATGAGACCGTGACCACCCTGCAGATGAATGTGAAGAGCAAGCGCATGGTCGTCCACACCGGCAAGACGACCAGGAACCTGGATGAGCCGAAAGCATGCAGAACTAAAGTTGCCGCGAAAACCGACGCCGAGCGCATACTGAATAACTGGGATACGCATGTCGCGGCCTGGCACCGCGTCACTATCTACGGCGACTGGCGCAAGCAGGCGCTCAACCTCGCCCGCCTCCTGGGAATCGAGGCCTTCGAGGAGGATAAGGCCGGGTAGCAGGCTGGCAGGAGTAGCGGCGATGGGCGTATAATTGTGTGTGAAAAGCGACTGAGGAGAGGATTTTGACCATGGCGGACAAATACCGAGCGGAGTACGAATTGCTGGCTGAGCGGCTCCAAGGCCGCGGCCTGGATGTCGAGAAGATCAAATCGCGGCTGAAAAACCAGAAGATCGAGACCCCGTCCTGGGGCTACTCGGATTCCGGCACGCGCTTCGGCTCATATCACCAGGCAGGCTCGGCGGTTACGATCGAGGAGAAGGTTGCCGACGCCGCACAGGTGCACAAATACACCGGCGTCGCGCCTTCGGTTGCCGTGCATGTGCTCTGGGATTTCCCGAACGGCCTCGCCGACTGCAAGGGCCTGGCATCTTACGCCGAATCGCTCGGGGTCAAGATCGGCGCGATAAACCCGAACGTCTTTCAGGACAGGGATTATGCCTTCGGGAGCATCACGAACGAGGATCCCGCCGTTCGGAAGAAGGCCGTAGATCACATGCTCGATTCAATCGAGATCGGCAAGGTTCTCGGCTCCGAGGCGCTCTCCCTGTGGTTTGCGGACGGCACGGATTACCCGGGCCAGGGCGATTTCCGCCGCCGGAAGCAGTGGGCCGCCGAGTGCCTCAAAACCGTTTACGACGCCATGCCGCCGAATATGCGCATGCTCGTCGAGTACAAGCCCTTCGAGCCGGCGTTCTACCATACCGACATCGCCGATTGGGGGATGGCTTACGTCCTTTGCCGGAAGTGCGGGCCGCGAGCGCATGTCCTGGTTGACCTGGGCCATCACCTGCAGGGCGCGAATATCGAGCACATAGTCGCCTTCCTGCTGGACGAGGAGCGGCTGGGCGGCTTCCATTTCAACAACCACAAGTACGCGGACGACGATTTGACCGTCGGCTCGGTCAATCCCTACGAGCTTTTCCTGATCTACGACGAGCTTGTCAAGGCGGAGGACAGCCCGAACGGGAATCCGCCGGTCGCCTACATGGTGGATCAGGCTCACATTACCAAGGCCAAGATAGACGCGATGATCCAGACGATCGAGCGCATCCAGACCGCTTACGCGAAGGCGCTGTGCGTTGACCGCGCCAGGCTCCGACAGGCGCAGGCGGAGAAGGATATCGTGACAGCCGAGAACCGCCTGATGGAGGCGTTCAACACGGACGTCTCGCCCCTGTTGAAGGTCGTGCGCGAGGGAATGGACCTCGACCCGGATCCTCTCAATGCGTTCCGTGCGAGCGGCTACTGGGAAAAGGTCAGCCGGGAGCGCGGGGGTCGAGCTGTCACCGGCGGCGGCCTCGGTGTGTAGGCAGAGGCTGAACCGCCAAGACGCCAGGCGGGATCATCTCTTAGGGAACCGGGAAGGCAGGAGAGAGTCCGCCCAGAGGCGCGGATAAAGACATTGGCGATAGTCGGGAGGCGATCCGCCTCAGGCGGACTCACGAGCCGTTCTCTCGGGAGGCCGGGCCCGGCAGTGCGCCCTCGCTTCCGGGTCAACATGGATCATGTCCAGCAGCCTGTTCAAACCGCCCTCTATATCTCCGCCGAGGTGCAGCCTGATGAGCGGGCGGCCCTTGTCCCGGAGTGCGATTGCGTCACCCAGCGCCTGCGCCTGTTTCAGTGTGGAGAACCCGTACATCTGCCCTGGAATCGGCGCGTCCTCTGCATCGTCGGCAGTGAACTGGATAAAGATGCCGGTGTTTGGGCCGCCTTTGTGGAGCTGTCCTGTGGAATGCAGGAATCTCGGCCCATATCCCAGAGTCGTGGCGGCGTTGAAGGCATCCCGCAGGCAGCCGCGCATGCACTGGAAGATGCAGTCCACAGCCGGGGTTCTCTGCAAAAACGCCATCAGCGCGAAGTAGTTGCCGGGTTGGAACAAGTCTAAATATGCCGTCACGTAGGAGAGTAGAGAGCCGCCTGTATCAGCCCTCGAAGACTGGAGTTTGTCCAAAGCCGCCTTCATCCTATGGTCGCAGTAGAGCTTGATGCCCGCCTCCTCCAGTATCGGCGTTTCTTCGGGAAGCCGTCCCTTCTCCTGAAACTCGCCGAGCAGGCGGCTGGTGTTGTCCTTGCTTTCCTTAACATTCGGCTCGTCGAAGGCGTTTACACCCAACAGGGCGCTTGCGACTGCGGTGGCAATCTCCCAGCGGAAATACTCTTTTCCCAGGTCGTATATATCGTCCAGGCCGATTCGGATGACCGGATGCCCGGCCTCCTCCAGCGCGCGCACCTTTGCATCGAGTTCCCGGTCGCGCGATCCATCAAGCCGAAGATATACGAACAGCCTGTCATCGCCATAGCGCTCCGGCTCGGCGATGGACTCCCCGTCAACGGGTACGATCCCCCTGCCCAGCTTGCCGGTGCTTTCGGCTGTGAGCTGCTCGACCCAGGACCCGAAGCTGCCGATCCCAGGGGATAGAACCAGGGTCAGCTTGTCCCTGCCCAGCATCGCAAGTTCTGCAATCGCCGCGCCCAGAGCCACTCCCAGATTCTCTGATAGGGGAGCATTGGCGGAGCATCTCTCCGCCATGGCCGATGCTCGATCCAGAAGGCGCTCGATGTCCACGCCGATAACCGCCGCCGGCGCGAGGCCGAAGTACGAGAGCGCCGAATAACGCCCTCCGATATCGGGAAAGTTCAGAAACGCCCGGCGGAAGCGCTTGTCGCGCGCTTCCTTTTCCAACGGGGTGCCTGGATCCGTAATGGCGACGAAGTTCTCGCCGGCGCGGCCCGGCTTTCCCGCCTCCGCTTTTTTATAGAAGTAGCGATAGGCTGAGAGTGTCTCCACAGTCGTGCCGGACTTCGTGGATACGATGAAGAGCGTCCTCGCGGGATCAATTTTCCTGTCAGTTTCGAGAACGGCCGCCGGGACTGTGCTGTCCAGCACCATAAGGTCAGGGTAGCCTTCCCGGACGCCGAAAGTCAGCCGGGATACCTCGGGGCTCAGGCTGCTCCCGCCCATGCCTATGAGAACGGCATGAGTGAATCCCGCTCGCTTGACCTCCTCGGCGAATTGAACAATCTCATCTGCGCGCTCCTGCGTGGGTTCGACAACATTCAGCCAGCCAAGGCGGTTGCTGATAACCTTATCTCCCTCAGGGCCTTGTCTCCAGAGGCTTGCATCCTTTTCCCACAGCCGGGCGGAGAATGCCTGCCTGCTCAAGGCGTCGAGAGTGCGTGCAACCCGAGATTCGCAGCCGCCGAGGCGGAACACCTGGTTGTCTTCGATCAGTCTCATAACTATCTCCTGCTTGAATAACCATGGCAGTTTACCACATCGCCGTTTGGCTTGACAACAATGGACGGGGCTGACGATTTTCCGCAAAGCCCGGTCATTCATAGTCGGGGGAGAGGTTTGATAGCAAGCTTCGCCATGCGCTGCTTGACCGTGGCATCGGTTACAACCCCGATCAGTATCACTGTGCCGATGACCGCGAACTCCCAGAACGGCGAAATCCCAACGAGGATGATCCCGTTGTTCATAACCCGCATGATGCTCGCGCCGATGATGATTCCGAGCACGGTTCCCTCGCCGCCCCGCATTGAAACTCCCCCCAGCACCGCCGCCGCGATTGCATAGAGTTCGTACGCCTGGCCCGTCGTCGCCGGCTGAACGGAGTTGGTATAGGTCGCATACAGGATTCCGGCAAGGCCGGCAAGGACCGCGCATACCAGGTACGAGGCCGTCTGCATCCGATCCACCTTCACGCCGGAGTAGCGGGCGGCATCGGGATTGCGGCCGATAGCGTACAGATATCGCCCGTATACCGTGTACCGCATAAAGAAGTGGGCGATAATCGCTACCACCGCCAGAACTATCACCGGGATCGGAATGTTCAATTCAGTGCCCGGGATGCTTGCGGCGCCGTCGCCCAGCGCGCGGAACGACAGAAATCGGTTGCCGAAGCCCATCGTGGCATCTTCCGTCAATCGCCTCGCCAGCCCCCGGAAGATCAGCATGGTACACAGCGTGACGATGAAGGGCTGCAGCTTAAGCTTTGTCACGAGCGCGCCGTGAGCCAGCCCGATGATGATGCACATGCCGAACACCACAAGGCTTGCAAGGGCGGGGGATACCCCGTGCACCGAGATAAGGAGCGAGACGAGCAGTCCCGTGAACGCGATCACGGAGCCGACTGAGAGATCGATGCCGCCGGAGAGTATGACGATCCCTTCTCCGATTGCAAATATTGAGAGGAGGGCGATCTGGCGCGTGAGGTTCTCGACGTTGACCGGATTGATGAACCTGTGCCCGCTGAAGTAATCAATGGCTATGCAGAGAACCACCAGCAGCAGGATCATCCCGGCGATCTTCTTCATTTCGCTCCCCCGGTTGCGAGGCGCATTATGCCCTCCTCGGTCATTTCGTCGTGCGAGAGGATGCCTTTCTGGCGACCCTCGTGGAGCACGAGGGTTCTGTCGGCCAATCCGAGTATTTCCTCCATCTCGGACGATATCATAATCACCGCTACTCCCGCGTCCGCCAGCCCGCGTATCAGGTTGTAGATCTCACTTTTAGAGCCGACGTCTATGCCCCTCGTCGGCTCGTCGAGTATCAGGATTTTCGGCTCGAGGGCGAGCCATTTCGCCAGCGCCACCTTCTGTTGGTTTCCGCCGGACAGGGATTCCACGTTCTGCAGTATGCTCGTAGCCCGGATGTCCAGCGCCTGCACCTGCCTCTCAGCAAGCTCTGCTTCCGCCCGGCTGTCGAGCATCCGGCAGCCGGAGTACGCGAGCTTCGGCAAAGAAAGGTTCTCCTTGAGCGCCATTCCCAGGATCACGCCGAGGTGCTTTCTGTCCTCGGGGACCATCCCTATCCCGTGGCGGATGGCTTCGAGCGGGCTGTTGATCTCGACAGGTCGTCCGGATATGAGGATTTCGCCTGATTCGCCGCAAGGCGGCTCGATGCCGAACAAACACCTGGCGAGCTCGGTTCTGCCCGCGCCGACAAGTCCCGCGACTCCCAGTATCTCGCCTTCGTTGATTGAAAAATCGAACTCTCCCCGGCAGCTCGGCGGACGAAGATTGCGCAACTCCAGGGTGGGTTCGCCGCGGGCCTTGCCTGCATCCGGGAAGAACCGGGAGATGTCGCGCCCGACCATAAGTCGCACCATCTCGTCTCTGCGCATCTGCCCCAGATCGAGCTCGCCAACCCGGCGCCCGTCGCGGAGAACGATCACCCGGTCGCAGATTTCCTCAACCTCAGCCAGGCGGTGAGAGATATAGATCATGGACACGCCCTGTTCCCGGAGCCGGCGCATCACCGAAAAGAGTATTTCGGCCTCGCGGGGGGAGAGTGAGCTGGTCGGCTCGTCCAGCACCAGAATCCGCGCGGACATGGATAGGGCCTTTGCTATTTCGACGAGCTGCTGCTGGCCGGGTGATAGGCGCTCCACTGGGGTTGTCAAGGCTGCGGTGATCCCGACAGTTTCCGCCAGTTTGGCTGCCTCCTCCATGAGCCAACGATGCCGCACCAGGCGGAACGGCGTGAAGGATGGTTCGCGCCCAAGGAATATGTTCGAGGCGATGTCCAGGTTCTCGGCGAGGTTCAATTCCTGGTGGATGGCGGAGATTCCTAGGGCAAGCGAATCCTGAACGGAGGAGATCCTCACGGGCTGCGAATCAAGCAAAACCTCGCCCTCATCGGCGGGGAAGATGCCCGCCAGTATCCTGATGAGCGTGGACTTTCCCGCCCCATTTTCCCCGATGAGGCCGCAAATCTCCTGCGGATATAGCTCGAAGTCCACGCGGTCGAGAGCAGTCACTCCGGGGAATCGCTTGGTTATGCCCTTCATTTGGAGCAGGGGAGCCGGGCGCTGCTCCCCCGGCGCGGTATTTGCCAACTACTTCTTCCCGATGCGTTTATTCAGCTCGGTCCAGAACGCATCTACGTTGCTCTTGTTAATCACCTTCACCGGGATGTCTATAATCTTGTTTTCCGGTATTCCGGCGTCTTTGCCGCGCGCGAGTGCGCCCAGCACCCGCATGGATTGATAGCCAAACTCGTACGGCTGTTGTACCACGGTGGAGAAAATCACGCCGTCCTTTACGGCCTGCAAGGTGCCTTCTTCCTCGTCGAAGCAAACGATTTCGACCTTGCCCTGCTTGCCGGCCGCCTTGACCGCCTCCGCGATGGCGGGGCCGTTATAGCTCCAAAGCCCCATGAGTCCAGCGATGTCGGGGTATTTGACCAGCGCGTCTTCCACGTTCGATTTCGCCTTCGTGTGGTCGGCGTTGTCCGTGAGCGTTCCGACGATCTTTATGTTCGAGCCTTTGATGGCGTCGAAGATGCCCCTGCGCCTTTCAACTGCGTTCAGCGCATCAAGCGTTCCGACAAAGAGCATGACCTTTCCGCCGTTCGGGAGAGCTTTCTTAATCTCCGCGCCCGCTGCCAATCCCGCCTTGTAGTTATCCGTACCGAGGTAGCATAGGCGGTTCGAGTCGGGGGCGTCCGAATCGTGGCAGACGAGGTTCACGGATGCGGCCGTCTTGTTGAGAATGTCCGTCTGATTTGCCGGATCAATGGGAGAAATCGCGATGCCGGTCACGCCCCTGACCACCAGGTCCTCCAGGATAGTCTTCTGCTCGGTCGCCGTTCCCTGTGCGGGCTTCCTCACGAGGCACTGGACATTGAAGTCCTTCTCGCCCTGCCGAACGCCGGCTTCGGCAATTGTCCAGAAGTTCGATACGTTGTTCGTGACGAAGGCCACCAGTGGCTCTTCCTGCGCGGCCTTCTGCTTCGCGCAGGACGCCAGAGCAACCGCAAGGAGAACGGCCAGCAGGGCCGCAAGAATCTTCCTCATGCTGATACTCCACCTTTCCAGGGATGGCAGGCGGACCTCGGCTGGATCCGCCGCGATGCAGCACTGAGTACATTACTTGCCCGGTATGCGAATTCCTGCCGGTCGGCTTGTTATCCCAGCCTGGTGCTGGTATCATATTCCTACAACTTGGGCAAACGGTTGGGGGG
>Ga0315289_10000354_pt1 | contig 72226 bp, 56 predicted proteins | sample YL17G11_40_MG_FD_203452 | JGI IMG/M metagenome (GOLD analysis project Ga0315289, IMG submission 203452) | Sediment microbial communities from Yellowstone Lake, YNP, Wyoming, USA - YL17G11_40 | ecosystem: Environmental > Aquatic > Freshwater > Lake > Sediment | place: USA: Wyoming | collected... | reverse complement strand
GCTACCGGCTGACGACCAGCCGCTGGGTCAAGGCCCCCGCGCCGGTCTCCAGGCGGTAGAGATAAACACCGCTGGGCAATTCGCTGCAGTTCCAAGAAGTCTCGTGACGCCCCGCGGTCAACTCGGCGTTCACCAGGGAGGCGATCCGCCGCCCGGAGAGGTCGTACACCGAGAGCGCCACCCGCCCGTCCGCGGGAAGCGAGAACACGAAGTTGATGACTTCCCGCGACGGGTTCGGATACGCGGCGTAAAGCACGAGCTCCGGCGTCTCACCGGAGACCGTCACCGCCTCCGTGGGGCCGAAACGGGATACCACGCCGTCCGCGGTCGTCGCCTCCAGCCAGTACCGGTACTCGACGTCCGGCTCGGCGTCACGATCCAAAAAGCGCGTCGCCGTGCCGGGAAGCGCATCGCGGTGGAGAGGGGTTATCTCACCGTCCACCTCCCGCAGTACCCGCAGACCCGCCGGGGTGTCGCCGGTGACCGACCAGCCCACCAGGACGCCCTCCTCCTCCGACCGCGCCTCGAGGTACACCAGCTCCACGTCGAAGTCCAGGTCCACCGTGAACGACCAGCCCTGCTCCGGTGCCCAGAACTCGTGCGCCGAGGAGTCCAGGGCCTTTACACGCCAGTAGATGACGTCCCCGTCCGCGATGCCCGATTCGATGCGGTACGTCGAGTCAACGATGTTCGGCACCTCGTTGTAAACGCCGAATGCCGGGTCCGTGCCCCACCACAGCGTGTAGGTGTCGAAGTCGGGGAGAACCGTGTCGCCCCAATCAAGGGTCGGCGTCAACGTGACCACCACCGAGCCGTTGGCCGGGCTCAAAAGGTGGAAGTACGGGCACACGTCAACGCTGGAGAAGGTCGGGCTCACCTGCGGGTCCGTCGTGGAAAGCCCGACCCGGTACTGCAGGTAGCCCCGCATCATCGGGTATAGGCCGCCGAGGTCGGCGCCCCAGACCACGTCCGACCACGAGCCCATGTTGCCCGAGTCGTCCGAGGCCCGAACCGAGAGCACGACGCTCGTTCCGGCCGGCGTGACCGCGTTCCACAGAACCCATCCCCACTCGGTCTCACCCGTCACGTCCAGGATCGAGGAGGTGAGGTCACCCGGGGTGGTGTAGGCGGTGAAAGACCACCAGGCGATTTCGTTGGCGCTCAAGGCCGCTCCCGCCACGTCCATCACGTCGTCGCCATCTATGTCCGCCGCGTAAACATCCCACACCTCGTTAAACCCTTCCGCCACCGGATGCGCGGTCCATCCACCGCCCGAGCCGTCGTTCTCCCACCAGACGATTTCATCATCGTACCAGGAGCCGCCGATGATATCGGCGTCGGCGTCGGCGTCCATGTCGGCGGCGTAGACGACCATCGGACGGACGAAATCGTCGTTGACCGCGCCCTCGGTCCAGGAGGTGCCGCTGCCGTCCACGTTTTCCCACCAGGCGATTGTATCGGACATGAAAACCGCCGCCACCAGGTCGAGGTCGCCGTCACCATCCAGGTCCACGGGGTAGACCGACCGCACGCTCGACGCCGCGTCGGATACTATATGCTCGGTCCAGGCCGAACCGGACCCATCGGTGTTCTCCCACCAGACGACGGTGTTGGCGTTCCAAGCCGCGGCGACGATGTCTGTGTCCGAGTCGCCGTCCATGTCCGCGCCCCGGGCCGAGAAGTACCCGCCCACGGGCGTTCCGTCCACGGTGTGCGTCGTCCAGCTGCCCCCGACGCCGTCATTGTTGGACCACCAGACAATATCTTCCACCTCGGAGGAGGCACAGATAACATCAAGATCGGTGTCTCCATCCACATCGGCCACCGAGACCTCCCGGGCGTTGGCGTAGTTACCAGCAATCGTATGAGAGGCCCAGCCACCGCCGGAGCCGTCGTTTTCGTACCAATAGACCTTGCCCGACCAGTCGGCGGAGGAGGAAGCGATGAAGTCCATGTCCGAATCCCCGTCGATGTCCGCCGCGTAAACCGCCCGGGCCCCCTTGAGAGTCGCGACCGCGTTCTTCGTCCAGCTCCCGCCCGAGCCGTCGTCGTTGGACCACCAGGCGATTTCATTTCCACCCTCCGAGGCCCCGAGGAGATCTACGTCGTCGTCGCCGTCCAGGTCCGCGGCGTACACGCTGAGGGCGCTGGTGAAGGTGCTGTCAACCGAATGCCCGACGGGCAAACGACCCAGGTAGATGTCCCCCGGGCTGCCGGCATAGTCTGTGTCGGTCGTCTCATCGAACTCGGTGCCCCAGTCGGTCACCGGGCCTGGGACGCCGTCTCCGCCGGACCAGTCGGTCTGCGTGGCGTCGAGCGCCAAAGCGGTGAGGGTCAACCCCACCAGAAGGATAAACCAGGTTAAACCGGCATTTCTCATGATTCCTCCTCTGCTAATATCTACCAATCCTTTTCACGCAAGTCAACATAGCACGAAAATTCATAAAAGAAAAGGTGTTTGCACACCTTTCCTTCTTTCCCGGTAAAACGGGCTCAGCGGCCGATTACTAAACGATTCGTCAGCGACCCCGCGGACGTCTCCAGGCGGTAGAGGTAGACGCCGGAGGGGATTTCCGCGCAGTTCCAGAACACCTCGTGGCGGCCCGCGGTCAAATCGCCTTCAACCAGGGTCGCCACGCGCCGGCCCGATAGATCGTACACCGACAGTACGGCGCGGCCGTCGGCGGGCAGGGAGTAGACGAAGGTGACGACCTCCCGCGAGGGGCTCGGATACGCCGCGTAGAGGGCGAGCTCGGGCGTTTCCCCTGAGACCGTGACTGCCTCCGTGGGCCCGAAACGGCTGACCCGCCCGTCGGTCTCGACGACCTCCAGCCAGTAGTTGTAACTCCCGCCGGGCTCCACGTCGCGGTCGAGGTATCTCGTCGAATCGCCGGGCAGGTTTCCTGAAATAACCTCCGGTCCGTCGTCGCCCCGCAGGACGCGCACCCCGGCCGGTTCCCCGCCCGAGAGGCGCCAGTTGACCAAAACGCCCCCGTCGGTCGCGCCAGCGCCGAAGTCAACAATATCAACCCCGCCGCCCAGGTCCACGTCGAAGTACCAGTCCAGCTCCTCGGCCCAGTACTCCCCGCCCTGGTCGTCAAGCGATTTCACCCGCCAGTAAACTCGCGCCCCGTCCTCGATGCCGCCGGTAATCGTATACTCCGACTCGCCGATATCCGTGACCTCGTTGTAAGTTAAAAAGTCCGGGTCTATCCCCCACCAGAGGGTGTACGATTCCAGGTTGGGTATCTCTTGGTCCTGCCAGTCGAAGGTCAGGGGGAAGGCGTACACAACCTCGCCCTTGGCGGGTTCGAGCAGGTGATAGACGGGGTCGTAATCCAGGTACACGGTGAAGTACCAGTCCATCTCCTCGCCCCAGAACTCCCCGCCACCGCCGTCCAAGGACTTCACGCGCCAGTATATGCTGTCCCCGTCCTCGATGCCGCTCGGTATAGTATAGTCGGATTCGTGGATGCCGGTAACCTCGTTATAGGTGTTGAAGTCGGGGTCGGTCCCCCACCAGAGGGTGTAACCGGTGAGGTCGGGGTTGTCGTCGTCGGACCAGTCGAGCGTGGGGGTGAGCGTGGTGACGACCTCCCCCCGCTCCGGGTTTAAAAGATGGAAGAAGACCTCGTACCAGGCGTATTTAATGCCGATAGAAACTTTACCTCCACAATAGCCGATGTAGCTTATATGAGGTCGGTCGTGCGAATCAACCCCGATGGAGCTGCGATAACTGGGAGTATAGGAATCGGCGTATTCGCGCAGCCACCGCTCACCGTCCCAGTGGGAGCACCGAGGCGCTTCGAAAATCTCGCTCGTTTCGTAATCCAGGATGTAGGGCAGGTCCATGGAATCCAACGCAATAGACGTGAAGCCTCCGCACGTGGTATCAGCTTCGGGGTCCACCGTGTCTATAATCCATCCGGAGTCGTCCTTATAGGCGTATCTCGTGTCATGTACGTTTCTATAGGCTATGTGAGGTCGATCTCGGGAATCCACGGCGATGGAAGAAAAGGATCCCGAGATGCTCTCGGCGTCCACCGTCTCGACACGCCACTGCAAACCGTCCCAATGGGCGTACTTGAGGTCATTTTCGTCATCTTTTTTTTGATAGGAGATGTGGGGATGGTCGTTTGAATCCAGAGCGAGAGAAATGTAGTTACAGGTGTCGCCTCCGGTTTCGACGTACTCGTACTGCCATTCATCACCATCCCAATGGGCGTATTTGAGCTTATTGACACCCCAGTCGAGATAGGCGATGTGCGGCCTGTCGGACGAGTCCAGAGCCAGGGAGCAGAAAGGTCCCGCGTCACCGGCGTCAACCGTCTCGATGAGCCACTCGGTTCCCGTCCAGCGGGCGTACTTCAGGTTGCTTTCCGGGGACGACTGGTAGTACGCAATGCAGGGTCGGTCAAGGCTGTCCAGCTCAAGAGATACATAGAACATAAACGGTCCCTCTTCGTCTACGGTCTCTATACTCCAATTCCCCCCTCCTCTGTGGGCGAGCAGCAATCTATTCTGGTTAAAATAGGCTATGTAAGGTGTATCGGTGCTGTCCAACCCGATTGAGGTGTAGCTATTGCTAGTCGGCAGACTGGGATCCACCTCTTCAACATGCCACTGACCGGCCGAGGAGATGGACGCCAGGAACAGTAGAATCATCATTGAGCGAAGCGCTTTCATGACACCATCACCCCTTTTACTCTACCTTGACGTAGCCAATTTATTCCCAAAATAGCCGGGCGTCAAGAGCCGAAAGAAAAAAATTTTTTTCAAAAGTCACATTTTGTCTTCAAATCGACCTTGACGGCCACGAAAGTTTGGGCTATCTATAAACCAGGGTTCCTAAGAAAGTGCAACCCAAGCCACAAAAGGAGAACGTGATGAAAATGCTGTACATAGTTCTCCTCGCCGTAATCGCCGCCGGCGTCATCGCCCTGGTGGCCTGCTCCGACACCGTCTCCACGGACGGGGTGAGACCACTGGTTGAAAACGAGGATATGGTGTAAGGAACAGTATAAAGCAGATATACACCGATAGTGGTTCCCGGGGCCATGGTGGGGATTTTCGCAAAGGAGAAAGCGACCGACCCCTAGGGGGATCCACTAGTTGAAACCGTTTTAACAAACCAATATAGCAATTACGTATTCCACTTAGGGGATGCCTGGCCGCCCGAGGGCTGGTTAGGTAAGGTTGACGCCTCTTGTGATGAGCAGAGCGGTTACACACGATTTACTTACCCGGCGGAAGGGCCGCTCGAAAAGGACATACATATATGGTGAAAAAGAACAGCCCGATTAGCTGACACATCCAGGAAAGAAAAAGGCGGGGCCGACCCCGCCTTTGTTCTAAATCACTTTTGGCCCGGCTCACTGACTGTAATCGTAGAACCCCTTGCCGGACTTGCGGCCCAGGCGGCCGGCGGCCACCATCTTCTTGAGCAGCGGGCAGGGGCGGTATTTGGAATCGCCCAGGCCCTCCTGCAGCACCTCCATGATGGCCAGACAGACGTCCAGGCCGATGAGGTCGGCCAGGGCCAGCGGCCCCATGGGGTGGTTCATCCCCAGCCGCATGACGCCGTCAATCGCCTCCGGGGTGGCCACGCCCTCCATGACGGCGTACACCGCCTCGTTGATCATCGGCAACAGGATGCGGTTGGAGACGAAGCCGGGGAAGTCGTTGACCTCGATGGGCTCCTTGTCGAGCTTTTTGGCGAGCTCGACGACGGCGCCGGTCGTCTCGTCGGAGGTGTCCAGGCCGCGGATGACCTCGACCAGCTTCATCATGGGCACCGGGTTCATGAAGTGCATGCCGATGAACTTCGCCGGACGCTTGGTGTAGCCGGCCAGCTCGGTGATGGGAATGGTGGAGGTGTTGGAGGCGAAGAGGGCGTTCGGGCCGCAGATCTCCTCCAGCTTGGCGAAGAGGTCCTTTTTGACGCAACGGTCCTCGTAGACGGCCTCGATGACCAGGTCGGCGCCGGCGCAGTCCCCCAGGTTCGTGGAGCCTTTGATGTGGCTGAGGGTCGCCTGCTTGTCGGCCTCGGTTATCTTCTCCTTTTTCACCATGCGGTCCAGGTTCTTGCCGATGGCGGCCATGCCTTTGGCGAGGCAGTCCTCGCACTGGTCCACCATGACGACTTCGTAGCCGCTCTGGGCGCCTACGTGGGCTATACCAGCGCCCATCGTTCCGGCGCCGATGACGGCGATTTTCTTGATGCTCATGGGCTGCTCCAATGGGTTGGTGTTGACTTGCGGAAAAACGAAAGTGGCTGGAGCCCGTCAGATGCCGGCGGACTCGTCGTATTCGGAGAAATATCCGAAGAGCGGTTTGGCGTCCTTGGGCGAGGCGGCGAGGAGCTTCTCGTTGGCGGTGCGCAGGCGGAAGGAAAGGACCTTGACCACCCGCACGGTGATCTTCAAGGACGCGATGGGGTCGGTTTCCATGAGCTTCAGGAAGTCGTCGCGCCCCAGGGTCAGAAGCTCGGTGTCGGAGCCGGCCACGACGGGAGCCGAGTGGGGTCCGCCGTCGAAGAGGCTCATCTCGCCGAAGAAGTCGCCGGGCCTCAGCACGGCCAGGATGAGGTTGTCGGCCTCGGGCCGCTCCTTGATCACCCGGACCTCGCCCTCGACGATGAGATAGAGCCCCTTGCCGGCCATGTTCTCCTCGACTATCCGCTGGCCGGCGGTGAACCGCTCGCGCTGGAGGTGCTCGGACAGGAAGCGGAGCTCCTGGTCCTCCATGGATTCAAAGAACTGGAACTTTTTCAGGGCGTCTATGGCGTTCATGGAACCCCCGCTGTTTAAAGCGCGAGAATCATACCAAAAAGAGCGCCCTTTGGCACCCCTTGACCTCGCGCCGGAAGGCGTCCTATCATCTCAATCCATTGACCGCCACCGGGGCCCATCATGCTGCAGAGGTTTTTCTACGCCTTCATTCTGTTTCTAGCCCGGATAGCATGCCACGCGCTCCTGCGGCTCCGTATCCTGGGACGCGGGTTCGTACCAGAAAAGGGCCCGCTCATCGTCGCCGCCACCCACTCCAGCTTCGCCGACCCCGCCGTGGCCTCGGTTGCGGTGACCAGACCCGTAACTTTTATGGCCAAGGCCTTCCTCTTCGAGCCGTTCTTCTTCGGCTGGCTCATCCGCAACCTGGGCGCCTTCCCCCTGGAGACGGATTCGGAGGTGAGTGCGGTCAAGCTGTCCCTGAAACTTTTACGCGAGAATCGGGCGCTGATGATTTTTCCCGAGGGGACGCGGATCCGTCGGGACGGCCTCGGCCGGCCCCACCCCGGCGTGGGGCTCATCGCCAGCCGGAGCGGCGCACCGGTCCTGCCTATTTATATCCACGGCAGCCACGACGCCCTGACCGATGTATTGAAGGGAAAGCTGCCCCGTGTGCGGGCCTACATCGCGCCGCCTTTGACCATCGAGCCCCCGCCCTCCGGTGCTGACAAACAGGCGTGGTACGAGGCCGCGAGCGCGCGGGTGATGCGCGAGATTGCCCGGATGCGAAACTGGTGCCTCCGGGAACTGGGGCTCCCACACGAGCCCTACGGCACCTTCGTTATTGACGACAAACCGGACCGCCCGCCGCCCGGCGAGAGGTGGAGCATCAACTGACGCGGAGGACGCGTTGTCCCCCTGGCTCCAGACCTTTTTCATCTCCATGGCGCCCATCGTGGAGCTCCGCGGCGGCCTTCCCTGGGGGCTGGCGCACGGGCTGCCCTGGTGGGAGGCGTACACCGCCGCGGTCATCGGCAACATCGCGCCGATCATCCCCCTGCTCCTGTGGCTGGACCCGGTAAGCGGTTGGTTGCGTCGGAAATGGGGCTGGGCCGACCGATTTTTCTCCTGGCTCTTCGCCCGCACCCGCCGTCGGGGGTCCATCGTGGAGAAGTACGAGGCCCTGGGCCTCCTCTTGTTCGTGGCCATACCGCTGCCGATCACCGGAGCCTGGACAGGCGCCGCCGCGGCCTTCATCTTCGGTATCCGCAACCGGTACGCTTTCCCGGCGGTCATCGGCGGGGTGCTCCTCGCCGGGATCATCGTCAGCCTGGCGTACTACGGCATCATCGGCACGGCCGACCTTTTCCTCGGCGGCTGATGACCCGAGCCGGGGTTGAAAAAGGCGGTGCGTGGCGGTACAATACCCCCGCTTCTTATACCTGACCTCCCTTCGCGTTCAGAAAATATTCCGCCGGTCGGGGCGTAGCGCAGTCTGGTAGCGCACCTGGTTCGGGACTAGGGGGTCGGAGGTTCAAATCCTCTCGCCCCGACCACCTTCAACAAGAGGTCTCACGCGTGAGACCTCTTTCGATAGCCTTGATTTCAGCTCCACGCCCCCCCGGAAACCCCGGTTCCCACTTGGCAGATCGGGAAAATGGGAACGGTACGGTCTTAGTCTGAAGAAAATTGAGTGTTTCAAACGGGGATAGTTCAGGTTTTCATGCAGGCGACAATTCCTTGATTTAAAAGGTGTTAACTGAAGGATACCGGCTGAGGACCCATTCGCACTTCACCCGGTGGAAGGAAAACCTGCGCCCTTCCGATCTCAAACGGGGGTTCACGAATCTACGCTTGACTTGAAAGATGCTTTTTACCAATAAGATACATCCATTCCCGCCTCCCGCCCGAATGACGGCACACCCCTTGCTCTAGCATATAAAAAGGGGACGTTCCGGTTTCCAGGTTCACCGACCTCGAAACCCGCTTCCCACCCCGGGAGTCAAAGGTGAAGAAGGGTGGAACCCCGGACAAAGAACGTGGACCAGCTCTTCTTTAAATAACCACAAGCGCCCGTCTTCAACCGTTCCACTGCACCCCCTACCGTCTGAAAATTTACTTGAAAACGCAGGATAAACCATTTATACTAATTTGTGTTAGTTGAAAGTTGAACAGTTTATTTTTATATACTTAAAAACTGAACAATTCCCCTTCAACAAGCAGCGGTCATGACGAACAGTAACTCACCCTACGCCGAAATAGCCGTCCTCGCCCTCCTGGCGGAATCCCCGCACTACGGCTACGAGATAGACTCCGAAATCAAAAACCGCGGGATCAACCACTGGGGGAAGGTCGCCATCTCCTCCATCTACTACCTGTTGAACAAGCTCGAGAAAACGGGTTACGTGACCTTCAAGTACCACAAAGAGGGCAAGTACCCCACGCGCAAGGTCTACTCCTTGACCCCGGCAGGTCGGACCGTCCTCGAGGAACAGCTCTTCAGCATGCTCTGCTCCCGGGGCGAACCGGAACCGCACCGCCACATGATCGGCATCGCCTTCATCCACGTTCTCCCCAAGGAGATGGCCCTCGAGGCCCTTCGGCGGATGCAACAGAGGATGCTGGAGACGGAGGAGCACTACCGGGAAAAGTCGCGGGACGCCGCCGGACGCTATCCTTTCCCTACCAGCCGGGCGCTGTTGAAGCTCTGGGGCGACAACATCGAGTACATGCACCTCTGGCTGCGCAAACTATACCGGGAGCTCGAGGCGTACCCCTGGCAACAGTGGGGCGAGGTGGCGGCCAAACAGGGCATCATCAAAGAACATCGGGGAGACTAATGGGAATGCGCAGACCGATTTTCTACCTGCTCTCCTGGATTGCCCTGACGGCCGCGGCCGAGCCGCTGACCGCACTGGACATGGACGAGGCCGTCCGGCTGGCCCTGGAGAACAACCTCGACGTCCGCATCGCCGCGGAGGCCGAGAACGCCGCCGAGGCCGCCGATTGGTCGGCCATGAGCAACTTCTTCCCCAAAATATCCGCGGGCGTGACCTACCTGAAGTATTCGGGGGCCCTCTCGTCTTACGGCACGGGTGGGTCCAGCGGATACGGCGGTTACTCGACTGCCGGGCCAGACGACCCCTGGTGGGTGGTGAACGAGAGCGTTGACGGTCAAGGCCTGACGGGGGACACGGACTACGAGAACTTCTCGACGTCCATCACGTTGACGCAGCCCATCTTCAACGGCGGCGCCGTCTACTGGGGCAAGGTCATGGCCGCGGCCGGGAAGGAGATGGCCGAGCTCCAGCTCGTCGCCGCTCATCAGGCCGCCATTCTGGCGGTCAAGCAGGCCTACCTCGACACCCTGCGGGCAGAGGAGCTCCTCGATGTGCTGCGCGTGAACCAGGGGAACCTGACCCACCACGTCCAGATTACCCAGGCCAACCTCGACGTGGGGCTCGCCTCCCGGGTGGACCTGCTGCGGGCGGAGTCGGAGCTGGCAGCGGCGGAGGGGGAGGTCATCACCGCCGAGAACATCGTCCGGCTCACCCGGGTCAACCTGGCCGACGTGATCGGCGTCGAGCTGGACCGGGAGGTCCGCCTCGCCCCCGTCGAGTTCGACGAGCCGACCGGACCGGCCTTCTCCCTGGAGGAGGCCCTCGACTACGCCCGGGAGAACAACCCCGGTCTGGCAGCCGTGCGCAAGAGCGAACGTCTGGCCGAAGGCCAATTCGGGCTGGCGGCCAGCGCTTTCTGGCCGAAGGTCAACCTCCAGGCGGCTTACGGCTGGGCGCAGGGTGACAACTTCGCGTTCTATGAGGACAAAGACTACTGGAGAATCGGCGTCTCGGCGAGCGTGGACCTCTTCACCTCCACCCAGCGTCTGGCCGACGTCGCTCAAGCCCGGGCCGAAGAGCGCAAGACCCGTCTGCAAATCCAACTGACCGAGCAGACCATCCTCACCGGCGTCGAGGCCGCCTACATGGGCTTGGAGGAGAAAGTCGCCCAGATCGGCGTATCCACGAAGCAACTCGCGGCCGCGGGCGGAGCCCTGGACCTCATGGAGCAGATGGTCGCCCAGGGTCTGGTGTCCGACGTGGAGGCCGATTACCTGGATATCAACCTGGCCTACCTCATGGCCCGTCTGGGCGAGGTTTCGGCGCGCTACGACTACCTCGCGGCCCGGGAGAGCCTGGCCTCGCTCATGGGCGCAATCGAACCGTAGTTTTAAACCACGCGCAACGCGTCACCGTTCCCGGAAGGTAATGATGCGTCACCTTACACCCATCGCCTTTGCGCTCCCGTTTTTGTTGCTCGCGGCCTGCGGCGGGGAGCGGACGGTGAGCCCTGAGCAGAGTTACACCGTGTCGAGCGAGGTCGTCGGCACTTCCCACGAGACCGTCGAGCGGGACCTGGCCGGGGTCATCCGCGGGGAGATGGAGGCCCTGGTCGCCCCGGAGATAGCGGGGCGCCTGCAGGACATCTACGTCGAAGTGGGGGAAGAGGTCCGCAAGGGCCAAGCCCTGGCCCGGATCGAGGGAACCGGCTACTGGCTCTCCTCGGAGGCGGCCAGGGGGCAGTTCGAGGCGGCCAGGCTCCAGCTCAAGCAGGCCGAGGACAACTACAACCGTTATGAGCCGCTCCACGACACCGGATCCATCTCCGCGGCCCAATGGGAGAACATCTCCAACGCATATGAGGCGGCGAAGATAAACTACGACGCCTCGCAGGCCGGCTATTACCGCGCCGCGGACACCGCGGGCGAGACCACCATCCGGGCCCCCATCGCCGGGGTCGTCGCCGTGCGCTACTCCGATATCGGCTCGATGGTCGGACCCAGCTATCAGGTCTTCGAAATAGTCAAGACCAACCCCATGAAGGTTTCCATCGGCGTCAACGAGGAGGATATCGGCACCGTGCTCCCCTCGAGCGAGGTCGAGGTCACCGTGGACGCCTACCCCGACGAGGTGTTCAAGGGGGTCGTATACAGCATCGGGGTCAAGGCCGATTCCCGCACCCACGCCTTCCCGGTGGAGGTCCGGCTGGAAAACCCCGACGGACGCCTGAAAAGCGGTATGGTGGCCCACGTCCGCCTGCCGATAAAGGATCTGGGCGAGGTGCTGACAACCCCCCTCAACGCCGTGATTCAGCTCCGGGGTGTGAATTATGTGTACGTGATCCACGAGGTCACCGAGGAGGTTGCCGGCTACGATGCGGCGGGGAAACCTGCAAGTTCAGAGGTCCGGCGGCGGGTGGAGCGGCGTCCGGTGACCCTCGGTCCGACGGTGGGCGAACGGGTGGTCATCCTGGAAGGTTTGAAACCGGGAGAGGAGTACGTCGTTGAGGGACAGCAGTTCCTGGAGGACGGCACCCTCGTTACCATACCGGAACGGGTAGCCACGGCGGAAGAGGCCGCGCCCGCGGCAGGTGCGACTCCGGCCGTCGAGACCCCGGCGGCGGAGACTGCGCCGCAGGAGGAGTCCCGGTGAAATCCATCATCCGCTGGCTCCTCGACAACCCGCGCATCTCCTTCCTGATCCTGCTGTTCGTCACTATGGCGGGTTTGTTTGCCATATCAGTCATCCCCAAGGAAGGGAATCCCGACATCCAGATCCCGGTGGCCTTTATTGTTGTCCTCTATCCCGGCGCCACTCCCGAGGTGATGGAGACCCTCGTCGCGCAGAAGATTGAAGACGCGATGGTGGACCTGCCCGATCTTGACCAGACCCGCTCGGACATTTCGGAAGGCTTGGCCTTCATTCGAGTAACCTTCACCGCCGAGGCCGACCTGGAGGATTCGATCAACAAGGTCCGCGAACGGGTGGACAAGGTCACCCCGGATCTGCCTGAGGATTGTGGAACACCTGAGGTTTCGGAACTAAGCGTCTCCGACATGCCGATGATGACCCTCTCCCTCTCCGCGGAGATGGAGCCCATCGAGCTTCGCCAGGTGGCAGAAGATCTGGCGGACGACCTGAAGAAAGTGTCCGGAGTGCTGGATACCTCGGTCAGCGGCGGTCAGACCAGGGAAATCCAAATCCTGCTCAAACCGGCAAAGCTGGCCGAGTATCAGGTCTCCCCGACCCAGGTGATCACCGCCATCCAGACGCAACACCTGGACGTGCCCGGCGGTACAGTGGAGCTGGGCAATCAGAACTACCTCCTGCGGTCCATTGGGGAGTTTGAAGACCCGTCCCAGATGGGCGAAATCATCGTCACCGGATCCAGCGGCACCAATGTCCGGCTGGACGAGGTCGCCGACATCGTGGACGGCCCGCCGAAAGTGACCACCAATTCGCGGATTGACGGTCAGGACTCGGTGACGATCTATATCAAACGTCGTACCGGCGCCAACATAATCGACACCTCCGAGGCGATCAAGGCCATGCTGGGCATCCCCCAGGACCCGATGACCGTCACCTTGGGCGACGGGCGGGAGGTGGAGCTCAATCCTTTCGAGATCAGGGCATTCTACTTCGCCTCCAGCGACGAATACTCCCTGCCGGTGCGCGATGGCGAAGGTAACGTGATACCTGTCACCCGCGGCGAGGTCAAGGACCAGGTCACACAGGCCGAGATTGATACAACCAAGATCGCTGCCCTGCCGCCCGGCTTGATGCTGCGGATCGTATCCGACGAAACCGACGAGGTAAACGATAGCCTGGACACGATGAGCGGGAACATCGTCCAGGGGATTATCCTGGTCCTGATCGTGCTGTTCCTTTTCATGGGCACCCGCTCGGCGTTGATCGTCTCCACCTCCATCCCCCTCTCGCTGCTCATCGCCATCGCCGTTGTCTATTTCAGCGGGATGACGCTCAACAACATGGTCATCTCGGCTCTGATCCTGGTGGTGGGGATGGTGGTGGACAACGCCATTGTCGTCACCCAGAACATCTACCGTCACATGGGGGAGGGATTTGATCGCAAGACGGCGGCTATCAACGCCACGGCCGAGGTGGCCTATCCGGTGTTCACCTCGACCCTGACGACGGTTTTCGCCTTCATGCCCATACTTCTGATGACCGGAATGATAGGCAAATTCATGAGCTTCATCCCGATCGTCGTTACAATCGCCCTGCTCGCGTCGCTCTTTGTCGGTCTGTTCCTCAACCCGCCGATCTCGGCCCGGCTGCTCACCCTGAAGCGCAGCCGCGAGGATTGGGAGCGCGCCGATAGTTCGCCACTGGTGAAAAGGCTGCACCAACTCCGGGCCTGGGTGGACCGCACCTTCGACTTCCAGCGCATGGGGCGCTGGTATGAGAGGGTCGTACAGAAGGCTTTCCAGCGGCGCAAGCTGGTCTTTACCGTCACCATCCTTTCGTTCCTGGCCGCCGTGTCGCTGCCCATGCTGGGATTGATCAAGGTGGAGCTCTTTCCGCCGGGGGACGTGGATTCCCTGACCGTCAGCCTGGAGACACCACTGGGCACCCCCTTGGAGGTCACCGACGCCAAGGTGCGCGAGGTGGAGCGGATCGTCGCCGAGCAGATCCCCGAGATGGAGCGTTACGTCGCCACCTCGGGCAGCGCCGGGGGCCGCGCCGCCAGCTTCTTCGGTTTCACCAACACCAACGAGGGCGAGGTCACTGTTGATCTGGTTCCAAGCGAAGACCGCGAGCGCACCGCCAGCGAGATTAGGGATTCGCTGCGGCCCTACCTGACGCAGATCCCCGGGGTGGATTTCTCGTACTCCGAGACCCTTGGCGGTCCGCCGACCGGCTCGGCCGTCAACATCAAGATTTACGGCGACGACCTTGATGTGCAGCGGGAGATCTCCGGGCAGATTCTCGCTTTCCTCGAGGGACAGCCCGGGGTGAAGGATCCCCATGATGATATCGCCCAAGGAACCCCGGAGCTTCAAGCGCGTATCCGACGCGAGGAGGCCAATCTGCTGGGATTCACCTCCTACAACCTGGGAATGGGGTTGCGAACCCTCGTCACCGGCTCCACGGCCGCCGAGTATCGCGTCGGCGACAAGGAATACGACATCACCGTCAAGCTGCCCGACGACTATCTGCGCACCACCAGCGATCTAAAGACACTCTTCGTCAGCAACTCCGCCGGGTCCCTGGTCATGGTGGGCGACGTCGCCAAGGTCTCCCCGGCGGAAGGCATCGGCAGCATCAAGCATTACAACGGTGAACGGGCGGTGACGGTCGAGGCCGACATGCTCGCCGGTTACAGCCCGGTGGAAACAACCCTCGCCGTCAAGGACTATGTTGAGCGGAATATCGTGCTGCCCACAGGCTATCGCATTGACTATGAGGGGAGTTCCCAGTTCATCGCCGAGAGCTTCAGCAGCCTGGGTATCGCCTTCGTGCTGGCGCTGCTCCTGATCTTCCTCATCCTGACCCTCCAGTTCCACAGCTTCGCCCAGACCCTCACGGTGATGGCCACCATCGTCCTTTCCACCGTGGGGGCCATCGCCGGACTGGCCATCACCGGCAGTTCCTTCACGATAGTGTCCTTCGTGGCGCTGGTGGGCCTGGCGGGGGTGGCGGTCAACGGGGCCATCATCCTGGTGGACTTCATCAACATCCGGCGGGCGGAGGGGATGCGGATGCGGGAGGCGATCGTCGATGCCGGTAAGATCCGGCTGGCGCCGATCATGCTGACCGCCATCACCACCATCGGGGGGATGATCCCGTTGGCGTTGTCCAATCCGCAGTGGGCGCCGCTCGGCTGGTGCTTCATCTTCGGCCTCTCCGTGGCGACGATCCTTACCCTGATCGTCATCCCCACGATTTATGACTGGATCGAGGAGTGGAAGATCAAGGTGAAGAAGAAGCTCTTCAAGAACTACGTCCCCCCGAAGGGCGTACTGGAGTAGGGCCCCCGTCACCCGGAACGCGGGGCGGCGCCGAGCCGCCCCTTTCCCTACCGTAGCCGTCTCGTTCGGTGTGGTATAATCTGCTCTGGATAGGGGGTGCTCGATGGGTGAGCAGGGGACCTACTGCCCCAAATGCGCCAAATTCGGCGCCACGGTGGAGGTGGTCACCGTCAACGACGAGGTGAGCATGGTCGTCACCCAGTGCGCCAAGTGCGGGACGCGGTTCGAGTGGGCCAAGTTCCGCCCCGCGCACACCGCCGAGGACCTCGCCCTGCGCGCCTGCCCCGTCTGCGGCGCGTCGAACCCGAAAATCCGCGAGGCCGAGAACGAGAAGATAAACGCCGTCGAGTACACCTGCTCCAAGTGCAGTTTCCGCGTGGTCCTGGCGCGCAAGAAGGAAAAAAGCTGAAGTGTCCTCGCCCGTAGTAAAAGGCCCGCGGGCCTTTTTTTTAGATCGGCGGACCCTGCCCTCCCCTCCAGGGGGAGACACGGCTACGGGCCGGGGTGAGGGGCATTCTCTCTCACTGTGGGAGCGGCGCGCCGACGGGGATGGAGGTTAGGGCTGACGCATATCCCCTCACCCTTTCAGGGAGAGGCTTAGGGTAAGGGGCAAGTGGCGGTCCCCTCTCCCTTTTAGGGAGAGGCTCGCCTACGGGCTAGGGTGAGGGTCGGGGTTTGAAACGTGAAAGCGGCGGGGAAAGGAATCCCCGCCCTACATTTGGCATACGGTGAAAACGGTTTCCCTCCCCCTGTGGGAGACCTGCAAGGCACGGGTCAGGGTAAAGGCAGCCTTTGAAAAAAACGGGCGGACCTGAAGGTCCGCCCCTACGTCATGAGTTTCTTCATTAGTACAAAAAAGAACGGACCGCCCGGCCCGCCCGTGTTTTTAAACCGCCACGCCGCCCGTCTCCGCCCGGCCCGCCCGGGGATCGAAATATCTTCGGCTTTTTTAAACGCCGTCCGTCTCCGCCCGGCCCGCCCGCGTATCTAAATATCTTCGGCTTTTTAAACGCCTCCCATCCCCCTCGGGTATCGAGAGAACGCCGGTTTATTTAACCGCCACGCCGCCCGTCTCCGCCCGGCCCGCCCGTGTTCAAACCAGCAATCGGGGCTTCAGTAAATGACGCCCAGCTCGTCCAGCCTCCTCTTGGCTATCTCGGCGAAGGGACCGGAGGTCCTCACGCGCAGGGCCTGGGTGTAAGCGGCGGCGGCCTCGTCGGTCATCCCCCCCTTTTCGTAGAGAAGACCCAGGTGGACGTAGGCCTCGATGCGCGCAGGATCTTGCTCGACGGCGTTCCTGAAGGCCTCTTCCGCCTCATCGGACACCCCGCGGGCGTCGAGGGCCAGGCCGAGCCCGTCGTAGGCCCGCCCCAGCTCGCCGCCGAGGCGGATGGCCTCCCGGAAGCTCGACTCGGCGGAGCCGTAATTCTTCAGTGCCAGCTGCGCGTAGCCCAGGTTGGCCTGGATCACCGGGTCGGTCGGGTTGAGGTCGGCCATCCGGCGGAGGTAGCCGTGGGCCTCGGACCAGCGCCCCTCGGAGGTGGCCAGGCTGGCCGCGGCGTTCAGGGCTTCGAAGTGGGAGGGGTCGCGCTCGAGGGCGGCGTCGTAGTATTTGGCCGCCTTGACCGTATCACCCCGGGCCTCGAAGGTCCGCCCGATCCAGTAGAAGGGATCGGCCAGCTTGGGCAGCTCCAGCGCCGCCTCCTTGAACTTGGCCTCCGCATCAGCGTACTCGCCGGTCTCGAAGAGCGCCTTCCCCTCCTTCATGTCCTCCTCGGCGGCGATGGTCTTGAAGAGGTCGAACCCGACCAGGAAGGGGGAGAGCAGCGCGTAAATCAGAACCACCACAATCGTCGAACGTCCCATTTCCGCCCTTTTCACTCCAGGGTGAGGGTGTCGAAGTAAATTTCTCCGGTATCGTGCTCCCCCGTTGGGAGAACCACCAGGTAGATGCGGGTCAGCGCCAGGGGCGGATGTCGGCGGGCCCCCGCGTCGCGCAGACCCACCAGGTCGGACTGGTTCAGCGTACACAGGCGCCAGGAGTCCTTCCAGTCCACGCGGCCGGCCAGGTTGCCGACGAACTTCTCCCCCGTCGAATCCACGAACTCGGCCCGCAGCCAGTGCCCGGACCCGTCGCCGTACACCCAGAGGCTGATGCTGTCCCAGTTCAGCGGGAGCAGGTGGGCCGTCTGCGCGTAGGCCGCCGCCGTGACGCCGCCCGTTTTCGTGAAATCGTACACGAGCCTGGCCGCGCAGTCGCCGTCGTGGCTGGGCTCATCGTCGTAACTCTGCGTGAGGTAGCCGTCCACCTCGCCGGGGTAGCCGGTGAAGCCCCAGCCGTCCATGTCCTCGAAATCGGCGATCACCCGGTCCGTGGTGGCGGTGACCTCCGGCGTCTCGGCGAGCTCGACGGGCCGCGACGTGACGGGGACCACCGGAGGCTCCGTCTCCTTCACACACCCAGCTCCGCCCAGAAGTACCATCAGCGCCAGGGTGGCCGCAGTCCGTCCGATACGGTCTTTCATCCGCCGCTCCGCTCCGGCTTCTCGGGCGGTGTTTTACAAAGTAAGATTACCGTAGAAAGACGTTTCCATCAAGGGCCTTCCACCGGCGGGTCGAAACGCTCCGAGAGGGCCCGAACCTCCGCGGAACGCCCGGCGGGGAGGACCAGGAGCGTATCCGGCGTGGCCACGACCACGGCGTCCCGCTGCCCCACGAGGCAGACTCTCCCCCGCGATTCATTGTAAACCAGGCAGCGCTCGCAGTCGAGGAGGTACGGCTCGGGGGCTCCGGCGGCGTTGACGACGGTGTTCCCCGCCCCGTCCGTGGGAAAAACGCGGCGCAGGCTGGTCCACTGTCCCAGATCGTCCCAGGCGAAGTCCGCCGGCAGCATGACCACATTGTCGGCCCGCTCCAGAACCGCGTAATCCACGGAGATGCGCTCGACCGCGGCGTAGGCGGAGCGCAGGGCCTCGTCGGAGAAGGGTCCCGTCAGGCCGGCGAGCGGTTCGAGGGGGCGGAAAACCCCGGGCGCGTGCCGTTCGAGGGCTCCGAGGACGACGCTCGCGCGCCAGATGAAGACGCCCGAGTTCCAGTAGTGATCGCCGCTCTTTAAGAACCGCTCGGCCTCCGTCGGGCCCGGTTTCTCGGTGAACCGGAGCACGGGCCGGTAACCGTCCGGGGAGGCTTCCCCCGCCCGGATGTAGCCGTACTGGGTCTCCGGACGAGTGGGCCGCATCCCCAGCACGACGAGGAGGTCCCCCTCGAGGGCGATTTCGACGCCGCGCCGAACAACCTCGGCGAAGCGGCCGTCGTCTTTGACGTGGTGATCGGCGGGCAGCATGACCAGCACCGGGTCGCCGTACCGCCGGGCGGCCTCGAGGGCGGCCAACCCGACGCAGGGGGCGGTGTCGGCTCCGAACGGCTCCAGGAGAAAATTCTCCCTTGGCAGCTCGGGAAGCTCGGCGGAGGTGACCTCCCGTAAATTATCCCGGGTCACCACGAGAACCCGCTCCGGGTCGGTCAGGAGCAGCGCCCGGTGGAACGCCCCGCGCAGGAGGCTCTCCTCCCCGCCGAGGGAGAGGAGCTGCTTCGGCCGCCGGTAGCGGGAGAGGGGCCAGAAACGACGGCCGCTCCCCCCCGCCATCAGCGCGAGGACGGGTTTTGCGGGGGTTGTCACGTTTGTGGCGACGAGTGGCGGATCACTTTCGCCGGATCTCTTTAAAGCCCAGGAGATCGGCCAGCCCGCCGGGTCCGTTCAACGGAATGCCGATCTCCACCAGCCAGCGACCGTCGTCGAGCGGTTCCCGGTTGAGGATGCGGAAGCCGGGCAGCTGGTCGGGTTTCACCGCGTCGGAGGTGACGTTCCCGACGTAGGCCACGGCCAGGGCGAGGGCCTGAATCGTGGCGGCGCGGATGGCCATGAGCCGACCCCGGGCCGTGAGCTCCTCGCCGACGGGCGGTCTTCCCGTGGCCGAGGCGACCAGGAGGTCGCGCTCGAAATCGAAGCCCGAGGCATCGCCGGGGACCAAGAGGGTGCTCCAGTTGGGTGAATCGGGGCCCCACAGCTCATCACGTTCCGAAATATTCCAGCGGATCCGCTCCAGGTGGACCGACTCGTCGGTGACGAAGGGGAGCCCCCCGTCGGCATAAACCAGGAGCCTGACCCTCCAGGCGTCGTCCACCGGACGCAGACCGCCGGGATTGCCGCCCCGGGTGAGGAGGAATTGCGGAGAGGAGGAGGAAAAACCGTACCGGTCCGTGGAAACGCTCCAGAGGTGCCAGTGGAAATCCAGCCCCCCCGGGGCGCCGAGGATCCCGGCGGAGCCCTTGGCGCCGAAGTCGTAGAGGTAAACCGCTATCCCGTCGCCCGGTCTGGGGGACCACCACTCGATGTCCACGGCGAAGCTCTTTACCCAGGACGGCAGCTTGACCTCGTACTCGGCCCAGGAGCCGGTCTGGCCGCCCGTCAGCCACGCGCCCCCGGACTCGACGGAGACCAGCCCCTCACCGCGCACCAGGTCGTCCGCCGGCACCGTCAGGTTGGAGGCCGCGACGGCGGCGCTCAGGGTGAGGATAATGAACGGCGCGGCTTTCATCTACCGGGTCCCCGCCAACACGTCCAGCCGGTCGAGCAGACTCTCGATCCGCTTCTCGGCGCGGCCGAAGGCCTCCCAGTCGCCGACGGCGCGGGCGTCGTTGTAGTCCTTCCAGGCGGCGTCGAACTCCCGTACGAGGTCCCGCAGCCCGGTCAGATCGGCCGGGGTGACCGGTCCTCCGGTTTCCACCGTCTCGACCGCGGGCGTCACGCCCGCCTCCGGGACGACCGGTTCCTCGGCGGTCGGTGTGACGGGACCGAATAGCTTGTCGAGCGCCCCGTCCAGGGTGGCGGACATGGCTATCTGGTTCCCGTAAGCCACCAGGATGTACTTCAGCTCGGGGATGGCGTTTCCCTCGGCCTGGAGGTAAACCGGCTCGACGTAGAGGAGGGAGTTCTCGATGGGGATGATGACGATCCGGCCCAAATCCACCTGGGACCCCCTCTCCCCCAACAGGGTCCGCTCCTTGGAGAACTCGGGGTTCTGGTTCATCAGGGCGTCTATCTGATCGGGCCCGTAGACCGTGGAGGTGCGGGGGAAGGTGTAGAGCACGAGATCTCCGTACACGCCTGGATCGCAACGCGCGCACATCCAGCCCACCATGATCGTCTTCCCCTCGGGCACGAAGGGGGTGACCAGGAGGAACTCCTCCTTGGCCTCTTCGGGCAGGCGCATCGTCATGTAGTAGGCGTCGAAGAGCTCGCCCTCCTTGTGCCCCGGAATTTCCCAGCGGTCCGAGCGCTTGTAGAAGTCCTGCGGATCGCTCATGTGGTAGGTGGCGAAGACCAGGCTCTGGATGGCGAAAAGGGCGTTTGGGTAGCGGACGTGGGCCTGGATTTCGGGGGGCATCTGCGAGAAATCCTTGTACATGCCCGGGAAAACGCTGGACCAGGTCTCGATCAGGGGGTCCTCGCCCACGATGTAGAAGTCCATGTGACCGGTGTAGGCGTTGACCACCACCTTCACCGAGTTGCGGATGTAGTTCCCGCCGTTATCCAGCATAGGCTGGGAGTAGGGGAAACGGCTGGTGACGGTGTAGCAGTCCACGATCCAGTAGATGCCGTCGTCGGTGAGGACGGGGTAGGGGTCGGTATCGGCGTAGAGGTAGGGGGCCACCTCGTCCACCCGCTCCAGGATGTTGCGGCGGATGAGGAGCCGGCTCTCGGGCGTGATGTAGTCGGAGAGGAAGACGTCCAGCGAGCCCAGGTTAATCGCAATGGCCAGCCGGCGCCAGAACCCGCCGACCGGGATCCCGCCGCCGAGGCTCGCGTCGTAGCTGGTGAGCTGGTTGGTGTTCCCGACGGGGTAGTCAATCTCGATTGGCTCTGAGGCCGGGGCGAAGGAGTAGTCCATGATCCCCTCGCCGAAGTAGACCTGCGGCCGTTCGAGCTTGACCTCCATCCGGTTTACGAGCGGGATGTCCTGGAGGTAGAAGACCGGCTGACCGGAGGGGTTCTTCAGGTTTACCGGATTCGCCACGGCGCCGTAACCGTGGGTGTACACCAGGTGCCGGTTCTGCCAGGTGTCGGCCTGCGGGGGCAGGCCGTCCAGGTTCAGCTCGCGCAGGGAGAGGGTGACCGTCGTCTGGCGCCCGTCCAGGATGTACCGGTCAATGTCCACGTCCTCGCCGAACTCGTAGTAGTCCTTGAAGCTCTGCTTCTGGTCGTAAACGGGGCGCAGGTTGTGCCAGTCCCAGATGCGGATGTTGTCAATGGTGGGCCGGTTGTTCTCGATGTCGGCGCGGGTGAGAAGCGGCCCGACGCCGGCGCCCTCCACCTCCTCGGCGGTGAAGGACGCCCCGCCGGTGGAGCCCACCGGGATTCTCTCGACCAGAACATCGCCCGGTTCATCGAGCCCCTGCGATACCGCGAACACCTCACCCGACTCACCGAAGGCCCGCGGCGTGATCCTGTCCAGCCCGTAGGCGGCCTGGGTCATCTCGATGTTGTGCCCGATGAACTCCTCCTCGGCCTGGAGCTCGTTGGGGTTGACCTCCAGGGTTTGCACCGCCCAGGGGACCGCGTAGAGGAGGATGAGCGGCAGCACGATGAAGCTGGCCACGATGATCAGGATCACCTTGAGGTTGTTGGTCTTGATCCAGGTCAGGACCAGGCAGGCGACGCCGAAGGCCAGCGTCAGCCAGAAGAGGATGTTGTACATGGGCAGGCTGGCGTTGACTTCGGCGTACCCCGCGCCGTAGAACTTGCCGTGGTCCGTGAACAGGATGTCGAACTTGTCCAGGAAGTACCCCCAGGCCTTCAGGGCGAACAAGCCGCCGATCAAGGCCAGGACGTGGCCCTTGACCAGGGTGTTCGAGCGCAGCTTCCATTTCTCGATCCAGATCATCCTCCGGAAGACGTACCAGACCACGATGAGGACCGCGGAGAGGACCAGGGCGCCGAAGAGGTGATCGTAGAGCATCCGGTAGAATGGAAGCCTGAAGACGTAGAAGGATACGTCGTTTCCGAAGATGGGGTCCTGGAGGCCGAAGCTGGTGGCGTGGAGGAAGCGCTGGAACACCTGCCAGTCGCCCCCGGCGGAGATGCCGTTGATGATGGCGAAGGCCCCCCCCACGGCGATGAATAGCCAGACCCCCCACTTGCGGAGCTTCTCCCCGAAGGAGGGGAGCATGACCGCCTCCTCGGCGACGACGTGGGGTTTCTGGCGGCTGAAGAGCCAGGCCAGGAGGATGTTTGCGCCTACAACGACCACGTACAGGCCGAAGATGATGAGCCCGAAGCCCACCGCGGCCCAGATGCGGGTCCAGAATACGTCGGCGTAGCCCTCGGAGGTGTACCAGAAGATATCGACGAAGAAGCCGGAGAGGGCGGCCAGGAGGATGATCAGGCCGACGATGACCGCTATCACGATAATTATCGTCTTGCGGGAGAGCCACTTCATACGAGTAACCCCGGGAGAACCGGCCCGGTCGCGAGGGGCGCCGGACCTTGGTGGCGGTTTAAAAAAACCAAGGACATTGTACCAAAAAAACCATCGCGGCGACAAATTAACCGAAGGCTCATTTACGGGTAACAACCAAAGGTGTTGCGCCGCCGGAATACCATATCGAATGGGATTATTGACAATGACTAAAACTCCTTGAAACCAAATATGTTACAATCCATATAATTAAATAAAATTTTTTACTTGACCGAAAAATAATTTACATGTATAATCATTGACCCGTCGCTTTATTGGGTTCAATGACACGTTCTTATAACTCTTTTCCTATACCACGCCCTCCGAAACAAAAGAAAAAGTAATGGCGGAAAGGCTCGGCTACTCGGCCGGAATGACGCCCCGGGTCGAAGGAAACCGGTCTCGGAAAGCCATCCCGCCTATCTCGCCGGAACCTTCGCCGTTGGAGACGAAGGGAACCAGGAGAAGCTCCTTGAGCCGTGGACACCGAAACGGTGGCGTCCTTCTCGGGAGAGATGGCAAAACACATCGCCGCGGATTACTTCGAGAGTGTCTTCCCTCGGGTCGCCGCGCGCGCCCCGACCGGCCTCAACATCTATCCGGGACTTCCGGATGCGGAACAAGGGGTTTAAACCCCTTGTCTTACCCTTCTCATTCAAGCGTGAGTGTACCGGCGACGTTCCAGAGAGCTTACGTATCCCGAAGGGGACCAAACGCGAGGTGAACAATGGCCGAGAATAAACCGACCGCAGACAACCAGACCTTCTCGGTGGAGATAGACCTCTCCGCCCGTTCGTGGAAAGCGACGGGAACGCGCGAGTTCATAGACGAGCAGTTCGCGCGCTTCAATGACATGCTGGCCGCCCAGCCGAAGACCCGGACGGCCAAGCCGAAAACCCGGAAGACCAAGCCGAAAACCCGGGCGACCAAGATAAAGACCCGGACGGCCAAATCAAAAAAGCGCGGTAGGCCGCGGTCCAAGCTGAAACTAAAGAGCGCCCAACCCCTCGAGCTCAAGGGCGGCGAAGGCGTCAAGTCCCTGAAGGACTACGTCAAGGAAGCCAAGGTCCACTCCAACTACGAGCGTTGCACCCTCTACCTCTACTACCTCCAGAGGATCGCGGGACGGAAAACGGTGCTGCACGAAGAAATCGGCGAGTGCTTCCGCCATCTCGGCCTGAAGGCCCCGGCCAACATCCAGGTCTGCCTTTCCGAGGCCAAACGGAAGTACAAATACGTGGACATGCCGGGCAACGGCACGGTCAGGCTCACCCCCACCGGCGCCACCCTGGTCGAGAAGAAGCTCTTCGCCGAATAGCGGGGCGACATGCCGTGGCGGCTCATCGAACGGTTCTCCCGTTTCCGTCAGAGGCAGAGTCCGTCCAGGGGGCTCTTCATTGACCTCATCCTGGTGATCGCGCTTCTGGCGTGCTTGAGGAACCTGGTCGTCGAGAGCTCCTTCGTCCTGTCGGATTCGATGGAGCCCACCCTGAAACCGGGCGACTGGCTCCTGGTGGACAAGCTCAGCTACATTTTCGACGGACCGGGCGGCTCGCCGAGCGGCTCGCCGAAACGCGGCGACATCGTGGTCTTCAACGCCCCCCTCGAGCCGGGGGATGAGTACGTTAAACGGGTGGTGGCGGTTCCGGGTGACACGGTGCAGATCGAGGGCGGCCAGCTCATCCTCAACGGGACGCCCCTCGAGGAGGCGTACCTGTCTGGAGATTCCCGGAACCGTACGTCCGGCGGGGCCGACCCGGGCGAAAACCAATTCGCCGAGCCGGTGCTGATCCCACCGGGGAAGTACCTGGTTCTGGGCGACAACCGCCCCGCATCCAAGGACAGCCGCTCCTGGGGGCTTTTAGACGGGGAGGAGATAATCGGACGGGCCGACCTGGTCTACTTCTCCTACTCCCTCTCCGAGGAGGGGGCGGGTGTGCGCTGGAACCGGTTGAACCTGCCCCTGGACTGAGCCCCGCCCCGAATGAAAAAAAGCGGACCGCCGTGGTCCGCTTTCTTTTTGAGTCGGTCGTTTCTACGGCATCTGGGAGATGGTGATGGCCGCCGTCTTGACGATGTCCTCGATGGAAGCGCCCCGGGAGAGATCGGAGATGGGCTTGGCCGCGCCCTGCAGGATGGGCCCGATGGCGGTGGCGCCCGCCAGACGCTGGGTGAGCTTGTAGCCGATGTTTCCCGAGTTCAGGTCGGGGAAGACCAGCACGTTGGCCCGTCCCGCCACGGGGGAGTCGGGCGCCTTCTTCTGGGCTACCTCGGGCACGATAGCCGCGTCGAGCTGGAGCTCCCCGTCCACGACGAGCCCGGGCTCCCTCTTTCTCACGATAGCGGTGGCCTCGAGAACCAGGTCCACGTCGGGGCCGGACCCCGAGCCCTTGGTGGAGTAGCTGAGCATGGCCACGACCGGCTCGATGCTGAGTAGCGAGCGGGCGGTCCGCGCGGCGGCCACGGCAGTGTCGGCGAGCACTTCGGCGTCGGGGTTCGGAATCACCGCGCAACCCGTGAAAACCAACACACCATCCGCGCCCCAGCGGCCGTCCGGATGAACCATGAGGAAGCTGGAGGAGATGGCGCGGATGCCCGGGGCCATGCCGATGGTCCAGAGCGCCGACCGGATGACGTGGCCGCTGGCGGTGGCGCAACCGGAAACGCAGGCGTCGGCGTCCCCGGCACCCACCATGGCCATGCCGAAGACCGTCCTGTCGCCGGCCAGCTTCACCGCCTCGTCGAGGGTCAACCCCTTGTGCTTCCTTCGCTCGTAAATGCCCGTGGCGTAAACGCCGAGCTTCTCGGCCTTTGCGGGGTCCACGATGTCACCCGGCGCGACCTCGACCCCGGCCCGTTTGGCGGCCTCGAGCACCTCCCCCTCACCGCCCACGAGGGTGACCCTTTTGGCGATGCCACGCTTAAGGATGCGGACGTACGCCGCCGGCACCCGCTCGTCGTCGCCCTCGGGAAGGACGAGGTGGGCACTTTTTTTCCTGGCCCGTTCGATGATCCCCTCGATGACATCCATGCGAACGACTCCTTATAAATTTAAATGTAGCCGGGGTGTCACTGCGTTTTCGGGAGCTTATTATACTCTCCGGAGTCACGTTTCAACTACACTTTTTGCCGGGGGAGTTACCCTGTTTCGTGGGCGGTGCTTCGAGATGGAACCGACCGGCGCATGACCCGGTTCAGCCGTAACCCGTTATTCGCGCGGGCGTTGGGGACTGGGGCGGCGTTGACAGGGCCCTCTGGCGGTGTCTATAATCTTGCGGTTTCCTTCTGGAGCTGGTAACGCATGCACGACGTTAGGCCGTACCGCCAGCCGCCCCCCGGACACCCCGAAAAAATCGGCCTCGTGGTCAATCCGACCAAGCCGGAAGCGGCCGGGGCCGCCGAGGTCATCCGCTCCAGGTGCGCCGCGGAAGGCATCCGGCTGATCGAGCCGTCGCCCCCGGGGGATCTGCGGTCTAAGGCAAAAGACGCCCCCCCCGACCGCCTCCTGCGCCAGTTTCCCGGGGCGGGGCGGGTGGATCCCCTGATTGCCGACACCGACCTGGTGGTCACCCTGGGCGGCGACGGGACCATCCTCACCGCGGCGCGCCTCACCGACTACGCCCCCGTGCCCATCCTGGGCGTCAATGTGGGCGGGATGGGCTTTCTGGCGGAAATCACCGTGGACCACCTCGAGGGGGCCCTGGAGGCGCTCCTCGCGAGCCGGTATCTTTTGGACGACCGGCTCGTGCTCGAGGTGGAGGTGACCTTCGCCGACGGCGAGCGGGTCGTCCTGCGCTGCCTGAACGAGATTGCGGTCCACCGCCCCGCCGTGGCCGGGGTTTGCGAGCTCGACATCAAGATAGGCGGACGGTATCTGGGGACCACCCAGGGCGACGGCCTTGTAATCGCCACCCCGACCGGCTCGACGGCCTACTCACTCTCCTGCGGCGGGCCGGTCCTCGCCCCCTGGATCTCGGCCTTTCTGTTGACGCCGATCAGCCCCCACACCCTCAACTTCCGCCCCGTCGTCCTGGATGCGGACATAGACCTGGAGGTTCGCGTCCGCTCAAAAAACCCGCTGGTCCTCATCGCCGACGGCCAGGTGGGCGTCGAGGTGACGGGCGAGGACCGGATCAAACTCCGGCGCGCCCAGCGGAAGGTCTCTCTGGTCAGGATCGGCCTCCCCGATTTCTTCGGCGTCCTGCGCGACAAGCTGCTCTGGGGAACGAACCACACCCACGAAAATAGAGACGGGTAGAATGCTCTCGTACCTGGCCGTCCGCGATCTGGCCACCATCTCGAACCTGGAGGTGGAGCTGGACCGCGGCCTCTGCGCCATCACCGGCGCCACCGGGGCCGGGAAGAGCGTCCTGGTCGGGGCGATCGGGCTGGCCCTGGGGGAGCGGGCCAAGGCCGACGCCGTGCGGAGCGGGGCCAAGGCCGCCGAGGTGCAGGCCATCTTCCGCGACTTTCGGCTGCCCGGGGAACTGGCGGAGGAGCTCGGAATCGAGCCGGCGCAAGAGGAGATCGTCGTCCGCCGCCGGGTGGACGCCGGGGGGCGATCGCGCTGCTGGCTCGGCGGGAACCTCGTCCCAGTCTCCACCCTCGCCAACCTGGGCGACCTCTTGGTGGACCTTCACGGCCAGCACGAGCACCAAACCCTCCTCCAGGCCCGAGCCCAGCTGGAGCTCCTCGACGCCTTCGACGACCTGGGAGGGCTCCGGGAAAAGGTCACCCGCGGCTTCGAGGCGGTGCGGGCGGCCGAGGCGGCTCTGGCCGAGCTAGAGGAATCGGCGGCGGCCGATGAAAGGCAGCTCGAGCTCTGGCGACACGAGCTCAAGGAAATTGACGACGCCAACCTGAACCCGGCCGAGGAGGAGTCGCTCCTCGGGGAGAGGCTGCGCCTGCGGGCCGTGGTCGAGCTGTCCCGGCTGACCCAGGGCGCGTTACAGCTCCTGGGCGAGGGGGAGCCCTCGGCCCTGGACGGCATCGAAGCCGCGCGCAACACCCTCAAGGAGCTGGTCAAGCTGGACCCCGAACAGGGTCCCCTCGAGGAGGAGCTGACCCAGCTCCGCTTCAGCCTGGTGGACGTCGTCGAGAGGCTCCGGGTGTACGGCGAGAGGCTCGAGGCCGACCCGGCGCGGCTGGAGGAGATAGAGACCCGTCTGGCGCTCCTGGAGCACCTCAAGCGGAAGTTCGGACCGACCCTGGCCGGGGTGCTCGAGTACCGGGAGTGGGCGGCGCACAGGCTCGCCGACCACGAGGACCGCGGGGCCGCCATGGCCCAGCGCAGAAAGGTCCTCGAGGGGGCTCGGGAGGAGTACCTCTGGGCGGCGCGGGAAATTTCCCAAAAACGGCGGGAGGCGGTGAACCGGCTGGTGCCGCGGGTCAACCAGATTCTCCGCCGCTTGGGCTTCCCCGGGGAACCGCTCACCGTCGAGATCGGGAACCGGCCGGGCGACGACGGCTGGTCCGGCGCGCGGGCCACCTCCACCGGCCTCGACGACGTGGAGTTCCAGCTCGCCGCCAACCCGGGCGAACCGCCGCGCCCCCTGGCCAAGGTGGCCTCGGGCGGCGAAATATCACGCGTGATGCTGGCCCTCAAGGGCGTCACCGGCGAGCGCTACGGCGTCCCCACCATGGTCTTCGACGAGGTGGACGCCGGCATCGGGGGGCACATCGCCGGGGTGGTGGCCGAGCTCCTCTGTGATCTGGGGCGTTCCCGGCAGGTCGTCGTCATCACCCACCTGCCCCAGATCGCCGCCAACGCCGACGCCCACTACCGCGTGAAGAAAGACTCCGCCGAGGGCCGGACCTACACCGACGTCGAGCGGGTGGAGGGCGAGGAGCGTGTGGGGGAGCTGGCGGCCATGCTGGGGGGCGGGGAGAGCGCCGTGGAACACGCCCGGGAGCTGCTGAAGTGATAGTCTGGGCCGTTATTAAAAAGAGATGGACCGGTCCCGGGGGCCGGTTTTATAACGACCTAAAATATCGCGGAAGGAAAGCGTTCAAGTGGGCGTGGACGAACCGGCTTCCAGGCCGGTTTTTTTTGATCGGTGCAGCCGGGTGACCAACCGCGGCGACTCCCCGCACCGGAAGAGGGTGTGGCCATCGGCCTGGAGATTAAAAACCAGCCCTCCGATGACCTCGAGCGACCGCCGCGCCCCCGCCGCGTACCGGCGAGTACCCTCCACAGATTGGCCTGAGCGAACATCCGTTCGGTGGGACTCGCCCGGTCCCCGGCGGCACCCCCTCCCCCAACGCCGCCCCAGCCCCAATCCCCGCCGAGGCGGTCGGGTGCCGGTGGGTTCCGAGGATGACCTCGGGCGGGGCAGGTAGAAATTTTTCTAAAATCCGAACACCCGTTCGGGTGGTTTCGCGCGAGCCGGCGGCCGCCATCCGCATCAGCGTTGGCGTCAGTCGCGCCCAGTCGTGGTGAGTTTAAGATACGCCGGGCCCGAGCCCCTCTACCCCTCCAGAAAATCGGCCACCCTCCGGCACCAGGACAGCCCGCGGTCGAACCCCAGCCTCTCGCCCGCCACCAGCGGCAGCCAGAGGCTGATGTGCCCCCCCGACACCTCATGGAACCGACAGCCCCAGCGATCCCGCAGCCCCCGCAGGACATAAACCGGCACCGCCTGATCCCCCCTTCCGGCGACGAGGCAGACGTTTTCCGGGGTCGTCCGCGGCCTGAGCCCGGTCAAGTCCAGCGGGGCCAGCACCCTGCGAATTTCCTGCGGCGTGACGCCCTGGGCGAAGACGGCCCGCCTAACCCGGTCGGTGAGCGGGGAGCGGAGGAGGATTTCCGCCGGTCGGGCAGCCGGGGCGACCAGCACGACCTTATCCGGCGGCTCCTCCGCCAAACAGGCGTGGAGCCCGGCGACGAGGCCCCCCAGGCTGAAGCCCATCGTAAAAAGAACGCCCGCCCGATTTCGCAGCCAGGCCGCCGCGGCGGCCACCTCCGCCGTCGCCTGAACGAGAGAATCCAGCGTGAGTTTCAGGTCGCCGGAGACGAAACGCGCGCCGTGGGCCTCTCCCGGAGGTCTGCGGCTCAGGTGGTGGGGCAGCTCGAGGACGAACACGGAAAAACCCCGGCGCACCAGGAGCGCCGCCGTCTCAGAGAGCGAGAGGTGACTGGGCTGGAGCCAGCCGTGGACGAAGAGAACGGCGGGTGTGGCGGGATCGGTTTGCCCGTAAAGCCGGCCCACGACCTCGGGCGGGGAGAGGGTCACGGGGCGGAAAGCCAGGTTCACCCGGGGGTCGTTCCGTTCCCCGCCGAGGGAAACCGACCCGGGCGCCGGAGTCGTCACGGCCGCCCGCAGCTCGTCGGCGAGGTCCCGGCGTCGCTGGACGGCCAGCTCCTCCGTGGATGTCCGCCGGTCCAAAAGACGCGGCTGGATCCGCCGGAAGAGGTAGCGGTCCAAAAGCTTACCCAGAAACGTGCCCATCATCGTCGGAATCGTCTATGAGCCGCGCGACAAGCGAGCGGGGAACCTCCTCGAACGGTCCACCCGGCGTCGGCGGCTCGTAAAACCCGACGGGGAGGTACTTCGACCGGTCGGCGGCGACGTAGAGCGGTTTTCCCAGCGCGCATAGCACCTCGGCAAGGCGCCGGGTGCCGATTTTATTCACGAACAGATATTCGGTCACCGTGTCCGCCCCGCAGAGGCCCAGCTCGACCCCTTTCACCGCCGTGTCCAGGTCGGCATCGGGGACTGTTTCGGCGGGAATACCCCTTTCACCGAGCAGGGCGGCGAATCGGCGCCCCTCGCCCCCGGGCTCAGATTCGAGGCACAGGACCCGCCCGGGCTCCAGGGCCGCCAGGACGGCCAGAACCGTGCTCGAACGCGAGATGGTGATAATCCTCCGTCCGGTCCCGATGGCCGTCCGCGCCCGGGTGACGATTAACCCGGCGGCGCGCTTGGCGGCGGCGATCCGCCGGTCCAGTTCCGGCTCGGGGTCCGGGGAATTGACGAGGGCGAGAGCCAGATTCAAGAGCGGGGCCATGTCCCGCCGACCGCGGAGGAGCGCCTCTCCGAGGGCGGGGAGGAGCTCGGCGGGAAGCCTGGACGCCAGCCCCAGGGCCCGGGCGTAAAGCTCCGCCGCCCCGTGGACAGCATCCGTGGCGATTCCGGCCAGCTCACGCTCCGCGTCCTCCGACAACCCCGCCTCCCGCCTCCTCGCGCCGAAGCGCCCGCCAGCGGTTGAAAAGCACGAGAAGGCTGATACAGCCGGCCACCAGGCCGCCGGCCATCATCCCGGCCCAGGCGCCGGTCAGCCCGCCTAAAAGCAACCCCAGCGCGAGACCGCCCGGTTCCAGCAGCAACCGCTGGCCGATGGTGGGGAGCATGGCGTAGAGCCCCCGACCCATGGCGTTGAAGTAACCGTTGACCAACAGGATGAGGGCCGTCGCGGGCTGGGCGACGACCAGCCAGCGCATCATCAACGCTCCGGCGCGGGTCACCTCCGGGGAATCGGAGAAGAGGGAGACGAAGAAGGGGGCGAAGAGCCAGATGAGCACGGACAGCCCGCCGGTGATCAGGGTGGTCACCCAGACCGAGGCCATCGAGGTGCGTCTCGACCGGTCCACCAACCCGGCGGCGTGGCATTGCCCGATCATCACCATCGTCCCGGTTCCGAAGCCGATGGCGGGCAGTTGGACCAGGTTCAACAGGCGCTGCGACACGCCGTAGGCGCCCACCACCGCCACCCCCAGGGGGGTGATGAGGTAGAGGACCACCTGGATGGCCACGGGTACGACGGCCCGCTGGATGAAACCCGGCACCGCCAGGCGCCAGAGGCGGCTGTAGGCCTCGGGGTCCCATCGCAGAGCCCTTGGATTGAATCGGACGGGACCCCTGCGCCTGAAGATGTGAAGGGAGAAGACGCCGAGCCCGATCACCCGGCTGAGCACGGTGGCCAGCGCCGCCCCGTAAACGCCCATACGGGGGAAGGGGCCCAGGCCGAAGATGAACAGCGGGTCCAGCACCGCGTTGCACACCACGGCCAGCATCAGGTTCCAGAAGGGGAACCGCGTGTCCCCCGCCCCGCGGTAGAGACCGCCCAGGATCATCTGTCCCAGGATGGCGCCCACCCCCCAGTAGAGGGTGCTGGCGTAATCGTGGGCCATTTCGACGACGGCGGGATCCGCCCCGGTGGACTCGAGGAGTGACCGGGCGAAGAGAAGCCCCAGCGGCATCATGAGCACCGTCAGACCGAACCAGGCGAAGACGGCGTAGAGCGCGATGCGCTCCGTGTGTTCCTTATCCCCGGCGCCGAAGTACCGGGCCAGGACGGCGCTGACGGCGTCGCTCGCCCCGGCCCCGGCGGTGATGATCAAAAAATGCAGCGGGAAGCAGAGCGCCACCGCGGCCAGAGCCTCTTTGCCCAGCAGGCCGACGTAGATCAGGTCCACTACCCCCAGGGCCGAGTTCAACAGCATCGCCCCGGCCAGGGGGAACGAGAGGTTGACCAGGGTGGGGGTCACCGGTCCGTTGAGGAGGTCCGGCAGCGGTTGTCTGGCCATCGGTTTGGACGCTCTTTATGGAGCCCTGGAAACGAGCGAAGCGAGTTATGCCCCGGCAAAAAACGGGGTCGTTTCCCCCGATCGGGAGCCACGACCCCCCTGGCAGAACCGAGCGTACGGCTCGCCGTCGCGAGCTATGCCCCAGCAAAAGCCGGGGGCTAACCCGGCTTGATGGCGAACATCTTCTGCCCGTACTCCACCGGCTGGGCGTTCTCCACCAACGCCTGGACGACGGTGCCGGCGTAATCGCACTCGATCTCGTTCATCACCTTCATCGCCTCGACGATGCAGACGATGCTCCCCTTGCCTACGTGATCGCCCACCTTGACGTAGGCTTTAGATTCCGGGCTGGGGGCGGAGTAGAAGGTGCCGACCAGGGGGGCCACGACGTACACGAGCTCCTCCCCGGACTCGGGAACGGGGACCGGCTCGGCCGGCGCGGGGGCCTGGATTTCAACGGCGGGGATTGCCGGCGGGGCGGTCGGGACGGCGACGGGCCCTCCGAGCTCCTTCTTCAGCTCGAGCTCTACGAAGCCGTCGGAGGTGCGACCTACGTCGCCCTTGATCACGAGCCCGGTCAGGCCGCCCTCGTTAAAGAGCTCGATGATTTTCCTGAGCTTCTCCAGATCCATCGGCTCTCCCTCTGGAGTCCCGGTGTGTGGGTGATTATACTAAAAGGGCCGCGTCGGTGTATGGCGGCCGCACGACGCGGTGCGTCAGAACCGGGCCTTGATCCAGCCGAACGAGACCCCGACCACCGACGCCCCGCCGTCGGTCTGGACGAAGCCGTCCACCAGCGGGCCGGAGTCACCGGAGGAGAAACCGAAGGCCGGGACACCCGCCGGGGCGATGTAGGTTTCCTCGGTGTGGAGGAGGATCGAATCACCGTCGAAGCAGACCTCAAACTCCACCGGTCCCGAACCGGACGCGGACAGGGCGATGCTGTGCCATCCATCCTGGTCGGCCTGGAGGCAGGTGCCGGTCAGCACTTCGGGATTGCCGTTCAGCTCGTACACCAGGTCCAGGCAGTAGGTCTCGCCATCGGGGTAGATGTCCACGTAGTATAGCTCGCCTCCGCGGTCCAGGCCGGCACGCAGGCCGAGCAGTATCTCCCCACCATCCTCTTCGGTAAGCCCGCTGAACTCGCAAGACACTGCGTAGTCCTCGCCCTCGACGGCGCCGACGGCCATGATCAGCGCGTCGTTGTCGGCTCCGGTGGTCGCGGAACCGTCGCTCACGGTGATCCCTTCACCGGAAAAATATTCCCAATCAGTGCTGTCGCCCAGATCGTAGCCGTCGGGGTAGGAGTCGAAGTCGTCCTCGAAGAGCACCCCGCCGTGGGCGGCGAGGGCGGCGAGGGCTAGGGAAAAGAAAAAGCGCATAACCGCTACTCCTTCACCCGGGTCACGTACGCGCCGGTGCGGGTATCGATGCGGATTCTGTCCCCCTCGTTGATGAAGAGGGGCACGGAGATTACGGCGCCTGTCTCCACGGTGGCGGGTTTGGTGCTGCCGGTGGCGGTGTCGCCCCGCAGGCCGGGATCGGCCTTGACGACCAGGAGGTCCACCGCCGAGGGGAGCTCCACGGTCAGCGGCCGGCCATCGTAGAACTGGATCGAGAGCTCCAGCCCCTCGGTGAGCCAGTTCGTCGCGTCGCCGAGGGCGTCGGCACCCAGGCGGAGCTCCTCGTAGGACTCGGCGTCCATGAAGACGTAGAACTCACCTTCCCGGTAGGTGAAGGTGACGTTCTTGTCGTCGAGGGTGATGTCCTGGACCTTCTCGCCGCCGCGGAACTTGTGGTCGAAGATGGCGCCCGTGACGAGGTTTTTCAGCTTCGTCCGGATGAAGGCCGGACCCTTGCCGGGTTTAACGTGCTGGAACTCGACGATGATATGGGGGACGCCGTCGAAGAGCATCTTCAGGCCGTTACGGAAGTTGGCCGTGGTGATCAAATTCTCTCCTATGGGCTCACCCGATTTCCGAGAGTGGAGGTTACCACACCGGGGTCGCCGGGGCAAGCCGCCCGCGCTATGACATAGAAAATACAAAGTGCGCCATAATGGCCCGGATGCGAGGAGGCGGAAATAAATCCCAAAAAGCGCCAATAGAACTAAACAAGGGGTTTAAACCCCTTGCCTCCTCCCCGGGAGGGGAGAAACGAATCGGCCATCGTCCGCTGGACCCCCGACCGACACCCGATCACCCTCGAAAGAGTTCAACCGGCTCTTCGAGGACTTCGTCGGACCGTCCAAGAACGCCGCCGACTTCGCCAAAGCCCCCCCCGCGGATTTTTGCGAACAAGGGACGACATCGTCGTCCAGGCCGAGCTGCCGGGCGTCACCCCCGAACCGAGCGAAGCGAGCTATGCCTCCGGCAAATCCATCAACGTGGACCTCACCAACAACACTCTGACCATCCAGGGCGAGAAGAAAAAGGACGACGGTGCCTAGCGAAAATTACTACCGCGCCCTGCGCACCTGCTTAAAATTCCTGCGCAGCTTCAGCCTCCACCCCCAGGGTCTACCGACGCCGTCTACCCGGTACTCCGCAGATCCTCTTCGTCACCATCCCACAGGCCCTAGGAGGCCAAGCCGCGTGAGATCAAGGCCTATCGAATAGGCCCCGAACAAGGGGTTTAACCGAGCGAACGGCTTGCCGTCGCGAGCTATGCCCCTGGCGAAACCCCCTGTCTTACCCCGACAAAAAGCCGGCCTGCGCCGGCTTTTTAACGCACTCACTTGGGTCAGAAAGTTGCCTTAATCTGCCCCCAGGAGATTTCCTGCACGTCGGCGTAGCCGGCCAGGAAACATGCGGCGTTGGCCATGATCAGGTAGCCTTCACCGATCCACTCATCGGAGCTTAAGAAGTTCAATCCGACAACACTCTCCGCAGCATTTACCGCCACACCGCCGGCGTCTGCGAAATGGGCCAGCTCGGTCGCCCCTTCACGCATAGTCGTATCTATGCGCCAGCTGCAGTCCCAAAGCCTCTCCACGCCGGTAAAGATGTAGTGATCCGGCTGGTCGATGACTAAATCCTCGGGGTCTTCGAGCGGGTACCGCAGGATCGTGTAGTAGGGGCTGTAAGCGTCGTCGAACCAGCGTCCGCCGATACCGCCGTAAGACCGGTGCGCCAACTTCCCGCCTTCAACGACCACCAGGCCGCCCTGGTCCACGTAATCGGCCAGACGGTCCCCGAAGACCATGTAGTCCCCGTATTCCGCCACGCCCCCGACTACGACCACATCGTACAGGACAAAAACCCCGACGGGCGGCGTGTCGCTCGTACAGTCGTAGTAATCCACTTCACCGAAACGCCCATCGTCTTCAAAGAAGCCCAGGACTTCCTCCCAATCAGCTCTAGGCTCGCTCAACATGAAAGCGACGTCGATGGTGGCCGGGGCGAGGGTGGCCGTCAAGAGGATGAAAAACAGAACCCTACGCATCTCAAGAACCTCCTTTAAGGTTATTAGGGATAGTCAAACTTACTCTCACACTTACGGATACATATTAAATGTACGACACGGTTACTTGATTGTCAAGATAGATGTGGAAAAAAAGTGAGGCGCCCACTTTCAGTCATTTAAGCCGCAGTGCCGATGAACTTGAAAGACCGCCCCAGTGCGTGCTATCATGCGCGTTGACAGTCACCCACCGGGGACGGCCATGATTACCTACACCTACAGGTGCGACGCCTGCGGCCACCGGTTCGAGGCCCGCCAGCGGATGACCGCCGAGGCGCTCCGGGAGTGCCCCGAGTGCGGCGGCCCCGTGAAGAGGGTAATCACGGGCGGCCTGGGGATTATCGGCGTCGCCCACGACTCGGCCAAAGCCTGCTCCACCGGCGGCGGGTGAGGAATCCGGCGCTAGCGGGGGCCCGGGGCCGGGCTCCTTTTTCAGGGCGAGGCAAGGGGTTTACCTTGTCTCCTTTTTTTTACCCCTGTTTGATGGTATCCTACCGGCGTCAAGACCGGCCGGCGAGCGGAGCGACGCCGATTCCTTGAACCACGACGAACCCGTCCTTTTGCCCCTGGGGAAGGCCCTCGGGCGCTACCTCCGGCGGTACAGGCTGCCGGCGGCGGTCACCGTCCTCGGCTCGACGCTGGCCGCCGGGCTGGAGACCCTCTTCCCGATTCTCCTGGGCTGGCTGGTGGACACCCTGGGCGGAAAGGCCCCGGAGGTGCTCGGCACCCTGGAATCCTGGGGGTTCGCCGACCCGCACTCCACGGCGCTCTGGCTCCTACCCGCGGCGATGGCCGCGGTGACGTTCGCCGCCGGGTTCTTCTCCTTCCTGGGCATCTACGCCTCCGCCCGCCTCGGGCTCGACCTGACGGCGCGCGTCCGCCGGGCCTGTCTGAGGAAGGTGCTCACCGTCCCCTATTCCGATTTCACCCGCTCGAAGACCGGTGAGCTCCTCTCCCGGGTCCACGAGAACACCCAGGGCTTCCTCGAGGCCACGGTCACCCTGCGCGAGGCGACCCAGGACGCCCTGACCGTCGCCCTCGTGGGGACGGTGGTGATGCTGCGCCACTGGCAGCTCGGGCTCTACCTGATGGGCGTTTTCGCGCTTCTGGCCGTCGCGGTGGGCCTCGTCAACCGCCACCAGCGCCGGTACTCCGAGCGGGTGGCCGACACCTCGGCCCGCATCCTGGGCTACGCCGGGGAAAGGCTGTCCGCCATCGAGGTCGTGGCCTGTTTCGGGGCCGCGGGGCGGGAGTCGGTGAAATTCACCGAGTTGGCCCGCCGTTACTTCAAGAACCGCCTCAAGGGTGAGATGATAACCAGCGCCTTCCGCGGGTTGGTCCAGCTCGTGGCCGGCGTCGGCCTCATGGGGATGCTCATCTACGGCGCCGGTCTGGTGCGGGGCGGGGCGATGACCACCGGCTCCCTCTTCGAGTTCCTCGGCCTGGTCGCCATCGCCTTCGAGCCGTTGAAAGGCCTCTCCCGGGCCCGGCTGGCGCTCGTGCCGGCGGGAATTCAAATCGGCCGGACCAACGCCGTCCTCGCGTGGCCCGGGGGGGGCGCCCCCGAGGAGCTGCCCCTGGGGAAGGGGAAGCTCAGGGAGTTGCCTAATCCACAGCTCCTCGACGCGCCGACGGAAACCGGCGGGCCGGTCGGCGCGGTCATCGAGATCGAGGGGGAGCTCTGTTTCGAGGACGTGGAGTACGAGACGGGCGGGGAGCGCATCCTGGACGGGGTCGGCTTCACCGCACCCCGGGGGAAGGTGACGGCCTTCGCGGGACCCAGCGGCGCGGGGAAGTCCACCCTGCTGAACCTCGCCCTGGGCCTTTTGGAACCGACGAAAGGGCGGGTCCTCCTCGACGGGCAGCCCCGGTACGGCTACGATCAGGCCGCCCTGGCCCGGCTCCAGGCTCTGGTCCCCCAGGAAATTACCCTGACCGCGGGCAGCGTGGCGGAGAACCTGCGTCTGGCCAGGCCGGGGGCCGTCGAGGACGAATTATGGGAGAAGCTCGAACTGGCCCAGGTGGATGACGCGATCCGACGCCTCCCCGATGGGTTGGCGAGCGAGATCGGCGAGCGGGGCTGCCAGCTTTCCGGCGGCGAGGGGCAGCGGCTGGCCATCGCCCGCGCCCTGTTGCGCGACCCGCGCATCCTGGCCCTGGACGAGCCCACGGCCAACCTGGACTCGGAGAGCGAAGACCGGATAAACGCAGCCCTGGCACGCGTCCTTCCGGGGCGCACCGTCCTGGTCGTCGCGCACCGGCTCGCCACCGTCCGCGACGCGGACCGGATCATCTTCCTCGAGGGCGGCCGCGTGATCGAGACGGGCACCCACGGCGAACTTTTAACGAAAAACGGCCGATACGCGGAACTGGCCCGGCTACAATCCGCCGACGAGCGATGAGCCGGCGGGACCTCGCCTGGGCCGCGGCCATCGCCCTCGCCTCCCTGGTCGTCTGGGGAGCGTTCGCCGCCCAGGAGCTCTACATCGGCGACTCGACGGAGTTGGCGGGCGCGGCGGCGAACCTCGGCATCGCCCATCCCCCCGGTTACCCCTCCTTCACCCTCCTTTCCCATCTGTTCCTCGGCCTGGGGCGGGTCTTTAGCATTTCACCCGCCACGGCCGGGAACGTCCTCGCCCTGCTGGCGGCGGCGCTCGGAGCGGCTCTTCTCTGGCTCGGGTTGCGGAGCTTCGGTGTTTCGCGCATCCCCGCCCTCATCGGCACCCTGGTCTGGGTCTGCGGGCCCCTCGTCACCGGGCAGGCGCTCACCTACGAGGTTCACGCCCTCCAGCACCTGCTCCTGGGGGCGACCTTTTTCTTCGCCGCCCGGGCGGTCGGTGGACGGGACGGCGGACCTTCACCGAAGGACGGGTTGGCGCTCTGCCTCTTTGCGGGGCTGCTCTTCACGAATCATTACTCCGCCGCGGTGCTGCTCCCCCTCATCGGCTGGTGCCTCTGGCGCTCCTCCCGGGGGGCGTGGAGCGGCCGAAAAGCGCTTTGGATCGGCCTGGCCGTCGCGGCATTTATCATTCCGCTCTCGGCCTACCTGTACCTGCCGCTCCGGGCGGGGGGCGATCAGGCTTACGACTACGGCATGGTGGGCAACCTGCCCGACCTCTGGGCCCACCTCACCGGAAAGAGCTACGCCTACAGCTTCGTGGAGGGAAGCCGATTCGCGGCGGCCTTCCCCGCGGCGGGGGGGATTTTGCTCGATTCCATTCCCTGGCCCCTGTGGGCGCTGGTCCCCCTCGGGCTGGTCGAGCTATTCAAGAGGAGTAGGGGACTGGCGGTCGCCGGGCTCGTCACCCCCGTCCTCGTCGCGGCGGTCCTGTTCTTCTACCGGATCGTGGACCCCCTGGACTACCTCTCCCCCCTGGTGATGCTCTCGGCGGTCTGGGTGGCCTTCGGCGCCGAGTGGGTGAAGGGGCGTCTCGGGGAGAGAAAGAAGCTCGGGGCGGCGCTGGCCGGTATCGCCCTGGCGCTGGGCCTCGGATGGTGGGTCTTCTCGGCGGCGACCGCAGAGCGGCCGCTGTCGGGCGGCATCACCCGGGCCGGCGCCCAGGACATCCTGCGGGAGCTCACCCCGGGGGCGCTCTACTTCGGCGAGGGCGACGACGTCCTCTTCGGACCCCTGGAGCTCACCGCGGAGGGCCTCCGCCCCGACGCCCTGGTCCTCGACGAGCTGGGCAACCTCAACCGGGGGCCGTTAGGACCCGTCTACCCCACCCTCTACGGCCAGGTGCGCCGGAACGCCCAGGACCTCTTCGCCCGGCGCTGGGCCGCGGGGGGCGGCGCCACCCACCTCTCGATCAACACCATCCACCCCCTGTTGGGCATCGGGGTCCAGCGGCCCCTGGGGTTGACCCTCCGGCTGGGCTACCCCGACGCTCCCGAACTGGACGCGGTCAACCGCCCGGTCCCCCCCGACGAGCCGTGGCGATACCAGCGGCTGGGCGGCCTCCATCGCCTCGCGGAGCTCGAAACCGACGACCCGTACCTGGAGAACGGGATGGGATTCGCCGCGCGACTGCGGGGCCTGGCCGCGGACCGGCTAACCTTCCGGGCCGTGGTAACGCTGGGGACGGACCCGCTCTCGCCCCTGGGACCCGAGCTCCTGCGAAGGGCGCTCGACCTGGCGCCAGCGAGCGCGGTCAGCCTGACCCGGGTGGCCCAGGCGGCTTACCGCGGCGCGGTGTGGGGGCTTTGCGCCCTGGAAACAGGGGCCCCGGTCGCCGATCTGCCGGAAACCCTCCCCCGCTGGTTCAACCCCACCGGCGGGGCGATCGCTTTCCGGGAGAGGTTGCCCGACGATTCGCGGGCCGGGGTCGTCGAAGAATATCTCAAAATCGGGACCGAGGCGGCGGGGGCGACCCGCCGGTATGGAGCGACGCCGGAAATGGACTTCCTCCTGGCCCTCTTCGAGTTCGGCCAGGGGAATTTTAGCGAGGCGCGCCGGCTGGCGGACGGAATCCGCGCGCCCTCCGAGACGCTGGCCCCCCTCCTGAACGCGCTCCGGCGTGAGCTCGACGCCCGACCGACCGCGGACGGACCCTTCGCGAATTGACGCCGTCCAGCCTCTTGTGCTATGTTGAATGGAGGAAGTGGACGACGGCTTCCACTTTCCCAGGTATCCCTCCACATGCCCCCTCGAGGAGGCTTCCCGGCGATGGAAGCGGAGTACCCTCCCAGTACCAGCGGGCGGGCGCCCAGCGACGATCCCGCCCAACCGGTTCCCCCATCCACCACACATCCGACGGACCGGTCCGCTCCGGTTGAGGAGGGGGGCCGATGACCGGCGTTTTGTGGCTGGAGGGCGCCCTGTGCGGGGTTTTTCTGCTGGTCGGCTTCCTCATCAGCTACTCCCTCTCCCAGCTGAAGCCCCGGCTGCACCGGGAGGATGAGGAACGCGGCTCATCCCCGTGGACACTCCGCCTGTTCCCGGTCCTTTTGACCCTGGTCGGGGGGGGCGCGGTCATCACCGGTCAGTCCTTCCTGAGCCGCCTGGTCGGCGAGACGTGGGCCGTCTGGGTCGCCTGGCCCGCGGCGGCCGTTCTCGTCTCGGTCGTCGTCATCCTCCTCCCCCGGGCCCTGGGGCGGGGGGCGAAACCGAACCGGGTCCTGCGCGGTCTGCTCTGGCCGCCGGCCCTGGCGGTCGCGCCGGTTTGGTTCGTCATCTATCTCATCTCGTGGCCCTTCATCCGCCTGTCCGGCCGGAAACCGGACTCCGAAGACCCCTTCGGCTGGGTGACGCCCCACCCGTCGCCCGCGGCCGCGGGGGACGAGGTGGTCGAGCAGGCGCGGGAGATGGCCCGCCAGCTCGCCGACTTCCCCGACAAAACGGTCAAGGAGGTGATGGTCCCCCGGATAGACGTCTTCTGCCTGGACATCGAGGCGCCGCGGCGCGAGGTCATCGAGGCGGTCACCCAGCGCGGGCATTCCCGCGTCCCCGTCTACTCCGAAACCATAGACGACATCCGGGGCATCCTCTTCGTCAAGGAGCTCCTGACCCTCGACCAGGCCTTGGCGGAGGAGCCCCTCCCCCTGGAGCTACTCCACGAGCCCATCTTCGTCCCGGAGACCAAGCTCATCGGCCGGCTCCTCGCCGACTTCCAGGCCACGAAGAACCAGATAGCCGTCGTGGTGGACGAGTACGGCGGGACCGCCGGCATCGTGACCATCGAGGACATCCTCGAGGAGATCGTGGGGGAGATCGAGGACGAGTTCGACGACGACGAGGAGCTCATCCACAAGCTCGGAGACGGCACATTCCTGGTGGACGCCCGGTGCGACATCGAGGAGGTCAACGAGGCGGTGGGCTGCCTCCTCCCCGATGAGGATTACGAGAGCCTGGGCGGTTTCATCATCGCCGAGCTGGGCCACATCCCCAAGCCGGGTGAGGCGGTGGAGAACGGCGGGTACCGGCTGGAGGTGATCGAGGCGACGCCTCGAAGGATTAAAAGCGTCCTCCTGGCACCCAGGCCGGAGGTCGAGGAAACCGACGAAGACTGAAGCGAGGCCGATGACCCACCCTCTAGTGCTGGCCAGCGGAAGTCCCCGGCGCAAGAAACTCCTGGAAGAGGCCGGGGTTTCCTTCACCGTCGTCGTGCCGGAGGTGGACGAGTTCTGGCCCGACTCGGACCCGGTTCAGGCCGTGGAGCTGGCGGTGTGCAAGGCGCGGGCGGTCGCGAAGTCGCGCCTGACCGGCGAGGCCGTGCTGGCCGCCGACACCATCGTCCGTCTCCGGGGGAGGGTGCTGGGGAAGCCGCGCGATGAGAAAGAGGCAATTTCCATGCTCACCGCCCTGGCCGGCGCGGAGCACACCGTGACGACCGGCGTGGCGGCCATGCTGGCGCCCGATGGAAACCCGCTCACCGTCCGGGTGGACAGCCGGGTGCGGATACGCCGGCTGACCCCCGGGGAGATTGACGATTACGTCGCCACCGGATCGCCCCTCGACAAGGCCGGCGCCTACGCCGTCCAGGACGAGCGGTGGAACCTCGTGGAACGGGTCGAGGGATCGGTGACCAATGTCATCGGCCTGCCGGTGGAGGAGACGCTGAAGCTCCTCGAGACGCTCGACCGGATGGCGGATCAACGCAACCGACGAAAATGAGAGAACCCCTCGAACGACTGACCATCCACTTCATCGGCGGACCGCTGACCCTCGAGCTGCCGCGGACGATGCGCGCCCGGGTCGAGGAGTTCTACCGACCCTTCCTCGCCGACGGACAGGCCCCCTTCACCGTCACCCTCGACGTGGGACCGCCGGTGAATTACAACATCGAACGCGGCATGCGGATCATCTACCCCGAGGTGGAGGGACGCCCCGTCATCCGCGATCCCAGCTTCGAGCTGGTCCCCACCGCGACGGGCGCCCGGGTGAAGTACCGCCTGGCCGGTTACCAGGGGATAGACCTCGTCCTGCGGGTGTGGGCGGCCATGTGCCTCCTGCCGCCCGGGGGATTTTTATTCCACGCCGCCGGAGTCGTAACGCCCCGGGGAAAAGGCCTTCTCATCTGCGGCCGGTCGGGCAGCGGCAAGAGCACCCTCGCCGGGAATCTCATCGCCAGACCGGGATGGCACGTGCTCTCCGACGAGATGCCCGCCGTGCGGCGGGGCGACGGGGGCTGGTCCATCGGCTTCACCCCCTTCTGGGGCGACCTGGAGGCCCGGATGCCGGCGGTGACCCGGGCCGGGCTGGGCGGAGTCTGCACCCTGGAGAAGGGGGACGCCGTGAGGCTGGAGCCGCTGACCGCCCGGGACGGGGCGGCGCTCCTCGTCGCATCGGTTACCAGTTACGAGCCGCCGCCCTGGTTCGCCGACCTCGTCCTCCCCTTCGCTGCGGAGCTGTCCCGCCGTATCCCGGTCCACCGGCTGACGGTGCCCCGGAAGTTCGAGCCCGCCGAGCTGGCGGACCTGCTGGACAAAAACGGGCCTTGACAGCCCCGACTGCCTTTACTAGACTGCGCCCCGCCGAGGTATCGGTTGGGCCCTGTTTTTTTGCCCCGTCCGGAGGTCGTCATGGGCAAGCGGTTCTTGCTCTCCTCGCTCAAGGAGCGTTTCCCCAAGCTCCTGTTGCCCGATTGGAAGTCGTCCCTGCGGGATTACATCTTTATTTTTGTGGGCGCCGCCGTGGGGAGCTTCGGCCTCGTGGTGTTCCTGGTCCCCTACCGCATCGCCCCGGGCGGCGTCGGCGGACTGGCCACCGTGCTGCACTTCCTCTGGCACGTGCCGGTGGGCATGACGATGCTCGTGTTCAACGTCCCGTTGTTCCTGGTCGGCCTGAAGTTCCTCGGCGGCAGCTTCGGCATGCGAACCATCTTCGGCATAGTGCTCTACTCCATCTTCGCCGACCTGTACGGCGAGATTCTGCGCATCCCCGTGCTCACCGACAACATCATCATGGCCCTCGTATACGGGGCGGTGCTCCTGGGGGCCGGCCTCGGGCTGGTGCTCCGCGGCGGGGGCTCCACCGGTGGAACCGACATCCCCGCCCGCGTCCTATCCCGCTACACCAGGCTCTCCACCGGGGTCAGCTTCCTCTTCTTCGACACGGCGATAATCGCCTTCGCCGGCGCGGTTTTCGGCGAGATAGACCTCGTCCTCTACGGCTTCCTGGCCCTGGGCGTCTCGATCAAGGTGATAGACGTCGTGCTGGACGGCTTCAGCTACGCCCGGGCGGCCATCATCGTCACCGACGTCCCCGACATCGTGTACTACCAAATTATGGCTGGGCTCGACCGGGGGGCCACCCTCATGAAGGGCCGGGGCATGTACACCGACGTGGACAAGAACGTCATTTACTGCGTGATAGAGAAGCGGGAGGTGGAGCGGCTCAAGCGGATGGTGAAGGTGGCGGACCCGAGGGCCTTCGTGGTCATCACCGACGTGCACGAGGTGGTGGGTTACGGCTTCCGCCGCCGCGGCTCGGCGTAGGGGTCCCGGGGAGGCCGGAGGCGGTGCAATTGAAAAAGGCGATTATTCCACACCCCGCCTGATAGACCCTCAAACCACAAATTGCTATGACGTAGGGCGGCCCCGTAGGACGAGTCCTCTGCGGGTCGCCGATTAACCACTCTCCTTTAAGCAACAGAGCCGCCGCTTATCAAGACAAGGGGTTTTAACCCCTTGTTCCTTTTTTACACCAACCCGGCGAGATGGAGGCTCACGCGCACGTAGCGGTCGTACTCGGCGGTTTTTCGGGGATTTTCCCCCTTGGCCCCGGCGTAGTAGGCGGCGTCGTGGAGGTGGCGCAGGCGGACGAGAGAGAGAAGCGGACGCAGAGAACGGCGCGCCGCGCCCTCGTCCCAGTCGTGGGCCTGGCAGGCGGCGTGCCAGAGGGCGGCGAAGACCACCGGGGCGAAGCGGTCCCGTTCCTGGAGGGCGAGCATGAAGTTGTCCGCCGCGGCCAGACCGGCCAGGTCCTCCTCCAGATACCCCTCTCTCCAGCTCTCGGCGTCCATGACGGTCAGCCGGCCGGGCATCTCCTCGGGCGGCCCCAGGGGCAGGGTCAGGGGGTCGAGCTCCTCCACTTTTTCAGGCCCCATGCGCCAGACGACCTGGCGCCACATCAGGTCCCCGTGGATGGGCCGTGGGCCGTGGAATACGGGACTAGCCCCCTCCAGGCTCGACACCAGGCCGGCGATGATGGGGCGGTAGGCCTTCAAGTTGACCCGATACCCGCGCAGGGCGCGAACGTCCCCCTCGGCCCGGCGGAAGAGCCCCTCATTGACCGACCTTCGCCCGGCGTCGCACTTCATCCGCTGCGCGAGCTGGTCGTTGAAGGAGGCGAGGGTGCGCAGGCTCTTGGCGAAAACCATCCGGACGCGCGCCAGCACCGACCCCGTCGGCACGACGCCCAGGAGCCCGTAGAGCTTCCAGAGCACCAGCCCGACCTCGGCGCCGGGGACGAACTCGTAAAAACCTACCAGGGTGTTGCCGGAGCGGGTGTCCGCTAGACGGCCGACGGGCCGCGGCACGAGCTCGCTGGAAAGCGCCGTGGCGAGCTCCCACTCCCGGTCGCCGCGCCCAGGCTCCTCCCGGGGGAGGTAGCGCTTGGCCACCAGGACGTGCTCCCCGCCGGCGCCGCGCACGTCGAGGCGGTAGAGATGGTTGGTGCTGGGTTCGCCCTCCCGGTCCAGCAGCGGTTCGACCTCGCACCCCGAGGGTTTGAAGAGGGGGTTGCGGACCGCCGCGGCGAAGGGCCCCACGGGAGGGGAATCGAGACGCAACCGGCCGGCGTTGCCGACACCGGCGCTCGCAAGGAGCGTCATCAGCTCCGGTGGCTCGAGGAAGGGGTCGGAGGCGAACCAGTCGCCGTCGCCGAGGGTCAGGGGGACCCCGTCCGCATTGGGTTTTTCCGGGGTGAGGAGGAGGGGGAGGTAGAAGGTGAACCCCCCGTCGCCGGCCGCCGGGCCCACCTTCACCAGGAGGTGGGTCTGGGGCGGGTGGTGCCAGAGGGTCTCGATGTCGGCGTTCTTCAGCCGGGCGTCGGTGATGCGCCACCGGCGGGGATCGGCCAGGAGGGAGAGCCGCTCCTTCACCGCTTCCACCACGCTCGTCTGGTTCGGTATGTCCAATGGAATTTCGACCCGGGAGCTTCTACCTTTTCTTGCAGTATACGGGTGCGACGGCTATAATGTCAACGAGACACGGTTCGAAAGAGGGCGTCAAAACGCCCATCCCGCCGAGGTCCGCACATGGAGATAAAGCTCATCCGGAAGGTCCTGGAGGCCCACGAGGCCCTGGCCGGTGAAATCCGCGCCGACCTCGCCAAAAGGCGCATCTACAGCGTGAACGTCATGAGCTCCCCCGGCGCGGGCAAGACGACACTCCTGGAGCGCACCCTGGCCTCCCTGGCCGGGGAGCTCCGGGCCGGGGTCATCGAGGGCGACATCACCACCACCCGCGACGCCGACCGCATCGCCCGGCACAACGTCCCCGTGGTCCAGGTGAACACGGAGCCTTTCGGCGGCGACTGCCACGTCGGCGCCAACTTCGTCAAATCCGCCCTCGGCGAGCTGCCCCTCGATGAGCTCGACCTGGTCGTCATCGAGAACGTGGGCAACCTCGTCTGCCCCGCCGAGTTCGACCTGGGCGAGGACGACAAGGTCGTCGTCTTCTCCATCACCGAGGGGGAGGACAAGCCGCTGAAGTACCCGCTGATGTTCCGCGAGTCCAGTGCCTGCGTGGTTAACAAGCTGGACCTGGCGCCGTATCTGGACGTGGACCTGGCGGCCCTGCGCGCCAACATCGAGCAGGTCAACCCGAAGCTCGCGGTGTTCGAGCTCTCGGCGAAGACCGGCCGGGGGCTCAGCGCCTGGCTGGACTGGCTCCGGGGGCGGGTTTCCGCCAAGCGGGCCTAGGGGCGCGCGGCGACGAAATGGGGGCGGGACGCCCCTTTTTTTCGCAACCAGTGGACCCCTCCGCTCCGGCATCCCTTCATTTTCTCGACGACAGCCCGGCGGGAAGCGTTCCTTGCCACCCAAGTTTACGGCGTGTTAAAATGCGCCGACGCCGCCCGACAAGCACCGTCAGGAGAACGCCCTTGGACTACCGCATCGAGCCGCTCACCCCGGAGCGCTTCGACGATTACATCAGGCCCTGCTGGGTTCCCGGCGAGGAGCTCGAGGAGGGGGCCCGGCTGAAGCGGGAACTGGTCATGCGCCAGCTCGCGGAAGGGCTGATCGGGCGCATCCTCTACGTCGAGGGGAATCCGGTGGGCATCGCCGAGGCGCTGCCGCTGGAGATTGCGCCTTTTAAAATCGCCGGCGGGGGAACGGCGGTGCTCCACTGCGTTTGGGTCAAGCCGGACTGGCAGGGTCGCGGATTGGCCCGGGCGCTGATCGGAAAGGTCCGCCGAGCGGCGCACCCCGGCGCGCTGGCCGTCTTCGGCTTCGACTACGCCGGGTTCATGCCCGCCGAGTTCTTCCTCCACCTCGGTTTCACCGAGCTCGAGGAGCGGGACGACATCAAGCTTTTGTATCTGCGGCCCGAGGGCGCGCCGTCCGACGAGCCGCCCCGGATAAGCTGGCTGCCCCGGAACTACCGGCCCGCCCTGAAACCGGGCAAGCTCGTGGTCGAGGTTTTCGTGGACCACCACTGCCCCTACGCCTCCCTGATCGCCACCCGGGTCGTCTCCGCGGCCCGGGAGCTGGACCCGGTGAGGATCGAGGTTCTGGTCCACGACGTCAGCCGGCGCGAGGACACCCTGCGCCTGGGGAAATCCCTGGGCGTTTTCGCCGACGGCGAGGAGCTCTTCCTCGGTCCCCTGCCCCGGGACGAGGTTCTGGAGCTGCTGCGGGCCAAGCTGGAGTCGCTGAAGTAGGGGGCTCGTGGAGCGGGGCGATTGACGGAGCGCGAAGGTTCCACTATCCCTGTGGGAGCGGCGCGCCGACGGGTTAGGCTGAGGGTCGGGGTTGGAATCGTAGAAAAGCGGCGGGGATAAAATTCTCGCCCTACATTTACGATGGCCAGTGTTGAGGGCTACCCTGGAAAAAACGGGCGGACCTGAAGGTCCGCCCCTACGTCGTCACAATCTACGAGGCACGTGCCGGTGTGAGGGTTACTGCATGTCCCCTCTCCCCTCTGGGGAGAGGGTTAGGGTGAGGGGTGAAGCGGTGGGGATAGGAATCCCCGCCCTACATTTAGAAGAGGCGCGCCTACGGGTCGGGGGGAGGGTAAAATTAGGCGGGGTACAGAGCACCCGCCCTACCACCAATCCAAACTCCAGGAGCGACAACCCACGGTCGCCCATCGGCCGGGACCGAATCCGCAAGGTCCTCTCCCCCTAATAAGCCGGACCTCGGGGGCCGGTCCCTTTACTCCGAAACATAGCCCGAACCCAAGGGCGGCTCCTGCACATTAAAAGAACCAGCCCCGCGGACCGACCTTTTTTTCCTCTACTACGTTGCGTGATTCCTTAATTCAGCACATCCCCCTATAAAAAACCGACCCTTCTTGGGTCGGCTTCTTTAATTATGGGCGGGCGCTACTTCGAGGAGAGCGGTTCCGGTTTGGGGAGGAGCGGCTCGAAGCTGATTGGATCGTCCAGCTCGGGGTTGAGCAGCCGGTCGCCCTCGACCAGCTCGTGGGGGGCCAGCGGAATCTCGGTCTGTTCCACGACCTCGGTTGTGACCGGGAAGACGGGGAGGAGGCGGCGTCTGATCGGGTCCTGATCCCCCATGATGTAGAGCGCCGGGTCCACGTTCACCCCGTCGCGCAGGACCTCGTAATGGCAGTGGTTGCCGGTGGCGCGACCGGTGCAGCCCACGGTGGCGATGACCTCGCCGCAGTGGACCACGTCGCCGGGCTTGACGAAGGCGCTGGAGCAGTGGCCGTAGCGGGTCTGGAATCCGTACCCGTGATCCACGCGCACCAGGAGACCATAGGCTCCGGCGAACCTGACCACCACGACGACGCCGTCGGCGGCGGCCACTATCGGCGACCCGTAAGGGGCGACCAGGTCCACGCCGTTGTGGAACTCGATCCCGAAGTTAATAGGATCGCGCCGGTACCCGAAGCCGGACACGTTGCGGCCGTTGGGCACGGGGTTAACCGAGGGGAAGTGGACCAGCATGTCCTCCTGCCCCCGGGTGAGCCGGACCAGCTCGTCGAACTGGATTACCTGGCGGTCGAGAACGGCCCGCGCCTGCAGGATTTCGACCTTCAACCGGTCGCCCTCGGTCAACGCCTGACCGAGCTCGGGACCGCCGATGCCGACCTCGTCGTCCAGGCCGGGGGGGAATCCGCGCACCAGCCGCACGGTGTCGTTGACGTTCTCCAAGTCAGTCGCCTCACCCACCATGGACCGGAGCTGATCCTGGCCCTGGTTCAGGCTCTCCCGCTGGCGGACGTCCATGTATGTCAGGCGGAGGAGCTCCCCGTGCTCGGAAAGGCGGGCGAGGTAGAGGAAGGCGAAGACGACGATGCCGGCCAGCGCGACCAGCACCAGGGACCCCACGACGGTGAGGAGCGTGGCGGAAAGCCGGGAGCGGCGGATGTCCCGTCCGCGGTGGTTCTCCACCAGAATCGTGAATCCCCGGAGCTTCAACTCACATCCCCGTCTGAATCTATCCCGTATCCATCCCGGCGAACACCCGTTCGGCCCTTCCCGGCGGCGATTCAACACGCATCAACGTTGGATCTATCCCGGTTCCCGTTCGCGCGCCCACTTTCAAGATTACCGTTGAGTCTAACACACACGCCGTAACGAGGACAACATAACCGCGGTGAATTCTCAACCGGAATAACCTCCACATACTATATAGTCCAAAAAGAGGACCTTGGCAAGGCCCCCCCGATCGGTCGAGAAAAATTTTTCCGATCCCCCGTGGGCGGGGGAAGTCTGCTAAAGCTTCTTCCGCTTGGCGCGGACCTCGGCGATGATGAGGCTTAAAATGACGAGGCCGACCCCCACCACCACCCAGGTGTCCGCCGCGTTGAAGGTGGGCCAGGTGAAATCGCCGAACTTGAAGTCAAGAAAATCCACCACGCCGCCCAGGCGGATGCGGTCCACGAGGTTGCCGAGCGCCCCACCCAGGATGAAGCCGAATCCCCAGAGCTGCAGCCTGTTGACTTCCCGGCCCAGGCCGAGCCAGGCGACCAGAGCCAGGGAGGCCAGGGCCTGGATCGCCATGAAGACGTAGGCCATGCCCGGCACGTCCCGCATGAACCCCCAAACCACGCCGGAGTTCTGACCGTGCACCAGGTTGAAGAAGCCGGGGATGATGACCACGCCGTGACGGTGGGGAATGGTCAGCGTGATGACGAGCTTGGACGCCTGGTCCATGACGACCGCCCCCAGGGCGATCCAGAGCGCCAGGCTCCGCCCCTTCAATTTTTCACCAAAAGACTTCCAGCCAGGCCAGGGCATCAGGCCACCCCCAGTTCGGCGGCGCAGCGGCGGCAGACCGCGGGCTTGCCGGGCAGACCCGGCACCAGCTCCTCGACGTGCCAGCAGCGCGGGCACTTGTCGCCCTCCGCCTTTTTTATCTTAACCAAAATAACTCTAGGTTCACCGTCGAGGGTATATTGAATCCACGGCGGCTCTGTAAACCGCGCCCCACTTCCCGGCGTTGGCATATCTTGTGTTCCATTCTGTATCGCCCGTTTGATTTCTTCCTTCACTCCATCTACATCCATGGACGGAAGAATAGAAACCGACGATACAATCAGCAGGTCCTTGAGATTCTCCTCCCCATAGGATTCGAGCAGTCGTCGGCTGAAAGGGTCTTCAGGGTACAGCTCGACTGAAGCCTCCAGAGAGTTCCTACCCTTCGACCGAAAATCCTCCATCGAAGTATCGATACTCCCAGGCTTATCAGGGCCTGCCAAGATGTCTATAACCTTATCCCTAATGCCCTCCCTCAAAGAATTAAGACCAGGCGAACCATCCCTTATTAGGAGCAATTCTACCCATCTCTTACCCAGCTCGTCGTCGAGCCGGTCGGAAAGCTCCGGCCAGTCGGCCAGGTGGACCGACACCTCACGCCTGCCGGGTAGATACTCCCAGAGCTCCTCGGCGGTGAAGACGAGAATCGGCGCCGTCAGCCGGGCCAGCGCGTCGGCGATGACATAGAGCGCGGTCTGGGCCGCCCGGCGCTTGGGCGAATCCGCCGCCGAGCAGTAAAGCCGGTCCTTCAGCACGTCCAGGTACACCGCCGACAGGTCCACCGTGCAGAAGTTGTAGACGAGGTGGTACACCCGGTAGAACTCCAGGCTCTCATAGGCCTGCGTCACCCTGTCCGCCACCTCGGCCAACCGGTGCAGCGCCCAGCGGTCTATCTCGAAGAGCCCGGAATCGGCCACCGCGTCCACGGCGGGGTCGAAGTCGTGGAGGTTGCCGAGGAGGAAGCGCCAGGTGTTGCGGATGCGGCGGTAGGCGTCGGTGTTGCGCTTGAGAATCTCGTCCCCCAGGCTGATGTCGCTCCTGTAATCGGCCGAAGTGGCCCACAGGCGCAGGATGTCGGCGCCATATTCCTCGATTATAGTGTCGGGCAGGATGGCGTTGCCGAGGCTCTTGTGCATCGCCCGCCCCTGGGCGTCCAGCACCCACCCGTGCGTCAGCACCCGTCCGTAGGGCGGCTCGCCCTTCAGCGCCATGCTGGTCAGGAGCGAGACCTGGAACCAGCCGCGGTACTGGTCGCTCCCCTCCAGGTACATGTCCGAGGGCCAGACGAGGCCGTCATCCGCGCGCTTGAGGACGGCGAGGTGGCTCACCCCGCTCTCGAACCAGACGTCGAGGATGTCGGTCTCGCGCCTGAACTCCCCGGCGCCGCACTTAGGACAAACCAGACCCTCGGGGACCAGGCTCTCGATGGGCTCGGTGAACCAGGCGTCCGAGCCCTTCCGGGCCGCCAGGTCCCGGGCCAGGGCGGCCACCCGCGAGTCCAGCACGAGCTCGCCGCAACCGGCGCAGTAGAGGCCCGGAATCGGCACCCCCCAACGTCTCTGGCGGGACAGGCACCAGTCCGGGCGCAGCTCGAGCATGTTGGTCATGCGCTCCCGGCCCCAGACGGGAACCCACTCGACCCTATCCACCACCTCCAGGCAACGCTTCCGCAGGTCGTCGTGGTCCACGTCCAGAAACCACTGCTCGGTGGCGCGGAATATCACCGGCTCCTTGCAGCGCCAGCAGTGGGGGTAGGAGTGGACGAGCTCCCCGGCGGCCAGAAGCGAGCCATTGGAGCGCATGTGCTCGAGGATGGGTCCGTTGGCCTCGAAGACGTTCATACCGGCCCAGAGGGGAACCTCGTCGGTGAAGCGCCCGGCGTGGTCCACCGGCACCAGCACCGGCAAGTCGTGCTCCCGGCCGGTGTGGAAGTCCTCGGCCCCGTGCCCCGGCGCGGTGTGGACCAGCCCCGTGCCCTGCTCCAGCGTCACGTAGTCGGCGGGTACGAATACCGAATCCCTCGCGAGGAAGGGGTGGCGGCACACCAGCCGCAGAAGGTCCTCGCCCTTGAGCGCCTTGTGCTCCTTCACCCCGCTCCACCCCAGGTCCCGGCAGACCTGGTCCGTGAGCCCCTCGGCGATGAGATAGCGTTCGCCGGCGTGCTCCACCACCAGGTAGGAGAGGAGGGGGTTGACCGCCACCGCCACGTTGGCCGGCAGGGTCCAGGGGGTGGTGGTCCAGATAAGGGCGTACGCCTCGGCGTCGGCGCCCGAGAGGTTACCGGAGAAGACGCCGTCAGGGTCGCGGACCACCTGGAAGCGGACGTATATGGAGTGGCTGGAGTGGTCTTTGTACTCCACCTCGGCGTCGGCCAGCGCCGTCTCGCAACTGGCGCACCAGAACACCGGGCGGAGTCCCTTGTAAACGTAACCCTTCTCCACCAGCCCCCGGAAGGCATCGAGCACCGTGGCCTCGTAATCGCGGTCCAGTGTCAGGTAGGGCCTCTCCCAAAGGCCGAAGACGCCGAGGCGCTTGAACTGACCGCGCATGGTGTCCACGAAGCCGAGCGCGAATTTTCTGCACTCCCGACGCACCTCGAGGGTGGACATTTTCCTGAAATCATCCCCCAGCTTCTGGGCCACCTTGTGCTCGATGGGCATGCCGTGGCAGTCCCAGCCGGGCACGTAGGGGGTGTCGAAGCCGCGCATCGTCTTGTACTTGACGATGACGTCCTTCAAGACCTTGTTCAGCGCGGTACCCGCGTGTACCTCGCCGTTGGCGTACGGCGGTCCGTCGTGGAGGATGTAGGAGGGCTTCCCCTTCGCCCGCTCCCGCAGCAGCGAATAGATACCGATCTCCTCCCAGCGGGCGAGTCTTTCCGGCTCTCGCTGGGGCAGACCGGCCCGCATGGGGAAATCGCTAACCGGCAGGTTGAGCGAGTCCTTGTATGTCTCTGCCATCGTCGAACCGTTTAGAAGGAAGGCAAAGGGTGGAACAAGGGGTTTAAACCCCTTGTCTTGCCCCTTGTCTCCTCTCGGTGGATAGAAATATTCCCACGCGAAAAGTAGGGGATACGCTAGCAGTGGACGGGTCGCGTTGTCAAGCGCTTTTCCGGGAGCCCGTTTACGAGGGATCCTCCGCGGGCGTTACCGGAGAAGCACCTTTTTCCAGCGCGAGACGCTCCTTCACCGCGTCCATCACGAAGGTGGAGGACGCCAGGAAGAAGAAGAAGAAACCGGTTAACGGTATGGTCAGAGGGAGAACGAAAACCGCGTCCACCATCCCCTGGATGAAGGTGAGAAGCCAGATGCTGCCGAGGGCGATGGAGAGGTAGCCGATGAACGTCTCCCGGTGCCGTATGCCTGAAAATGTGTACTTGGTCAGCTTGAAAATGATGACCAGAAGGCACCCGAGCCCGATGAGCCCCGTCGAAAGAAGAGCGTAGATGAAGATGTTGTGCGGGTGCCTTGGGTAAAATCCGAACATGCGGAACATATCCGGCATGACCAGGTTGAAATACCCCTCGAAGTTCGAGTGGCCGATTCCCCATAAGGGGCTCGTCTTCCAGAACTCGAAGGACCAGTACCACATTATCGGCCGGGCGAGCGAAGAGATGAGGTTCGCCACCTGCCCCGCTGACTCTGAGCTGACAGCCTGCTGAAGCTCCTGGGGGTCTACGAGCCCCGTCCCCCTGGCCTGGGCCCCCAGTACCGGTATCGCGACACCGATGGCCACCGCCAACGCGAGGGGGAGAACCACCAGGTAGAGCTTCAGGCGCTTTTTTGGGGGCGGCAGCGCCAGGATGAGAAACAGTATGCCGGCCGCCAGACCGATGACGCCGCCGCGGGAATAGGTGAAGATGGAGAGCACCGCCCCGGAAAGGGCCAGGATGAGCGAGAATATTTTCCAGCGCCACGTCCGCCAGTAGAAAAACATGACGCCGTACAAAAGGGCGCAGGACGCGCTGAAGTAGACGAAGGAGTTGGGCCCGTAGAAGCTCCCGTCAACCCGGAACACGTCCATGTACATCACGGACTGGCTCTCGTGGCTCAGGTCCGCTGTGTAGGTCACGCCCTTCGCAAGCTCGAAGTACCCCGAGCCGAGGGAGAAGCAGGCCCCCACGGTGAAGGCCTTGATGAGGTTCTCGAGCTCCCGCTCGTCGCGGATGTAGAGGCGGACGTAAACGTAAACCGTGGAGGCCAGGAGGAAGGGGATGAGCTCGAACACACCGTGGACGGCGAACCGGCTGACGAGGGTGGAGAAGATTATCGTGACCAACCAGATGCCCAGCGGCGCCGACAGCGGCGAGGGCTTGCGTTTCTTCTCCTCGTATCCCTGCAGCTTGTCGAGGACTATCACGAAGAGGTTGATGAGGAACATGAACAGCGCGGGTGTGATGTAAAACTCGTCGCTGCCGAACCGGAAAAAAAGGCCGAGGGGCATGAGGGCGACCATGATCCTCGCCCACCACAGTCTCGCCTTCTCGTGGGCGAAGACGAGAAAGAGCGCCGCGGGCGCTATCAGGGCCGTCGTGGCCAGGAGCCCGATGATGAACCGGCGGGTGTAGGCGAAATAGGAGAAGGTGAAGGCAACCAGGATGCACAAAAGGGCCAGGCCGGCCCAGCCGGCGAAGCGGTATATCGGATGACGTTCCTTTAGCTCGAGCTCGCTCACGGCGTCCAGCGGGAGTAGCCGTAGATGTGGTCACGCCAGTACACGCCGTCCAGGTCGGAGTAGCGGACGCCGTCGGAGGAGTCGGCCTGGATGAAGCGGTCATCCCCGGCGTAGATGCCGACGTGGCTGGGTCCGGCTGAGTAGGTGGAGAAGAAGATCAGGTCTCCGGGCAGGAGCTCGCCGCGGGTGACGCGCCGGCCCTCGCGGTACTGGGAGCCGGCGGTGCGCGGGACCTCCATACCGTTCTGCTTGTAGACGCGCCAGACGAGGCCTGAGCAGTCGAAACCCGAGCTCGAGGTGCCGCCCCAGACATAGGGCGAGCCCAGGTAGCCCTCGGCGGTGGCCACGACGGCCTGGCGCCAGGCCTCGCCGGGGCCGGCGGTCTCGAGCTCGACGTACCGCGCGGCGACCCAACCGGCGCGGCCGTCCTGGAGCCGGACGAAGTACCAGCCCTCGCGGCGGCGGTAAGCCCGGAAAGACGTGTCGGCGGAGAGGTGGGCGATTATGGCCGAGCCCTCGCTGGCCTCGGTGCGCAGCGGGGCCCGGTTCGGCTGGGGGGTCTGCGGCGTGCCGGGGGGAGGGGTGCGTGGATTGGGCACCGCCCGCACGGAGCCGTCGTCGCGCTCCACTTTTCCTTCCGCGACGAGGGAGGAGGAGGGAACCCACCCGGCCAGGCCGTTCTGCTCGGTGAGGATGACCAGGCGCCATCCGCCCAGCTCGGCCACGGCGACGATTCGCTCCCCGGCCAACCCCTCGCTCACCCGGCGGGCGTTCTCGGCCGGGGACTCGCGCACCGGGGTGGGGCTGGCGGCGAAAACGAGGGCCTCCTTCGGCGGCGGCTCCTCTCCGGGGAGCGCGTGCGGCTCGAGGGTTTCCTCCTCGATGAGCCGGGCCTCGGGCTCCACCGCGACGACGCTCCCGGCGGGGATGAAGGTGAGGTTGACCGACCAGGAGGGCGCCGCGCCGGTGACGCCCACCGTGTAGCCCGAGACGCCGGCCTCCAGGTCCACCACGACCCGGGTCACGGCGGGGTCAACGGAGTTCTGGGCGGCGCGCAGACGCGACACCAGGCCGTCGCCCACGGGGGCCTCGAACTTGTTCGCGGGGAAGGATGCGTCGTTTAGGTCCAGGACCACGCGGTCGGGGTCGGGGAGCTCGAAATCCTTGTACGTCGGCTCGGTGTCGGACTGCACGGCGATGCGCACCGTGCGGCTGTCCGGGTCGTAGTCCACCCGCTGGACGGTGGCCCCCAGCGCCGCGCCGCTGAATACAAAAAAGAGAATTATCGCCCGGAACAAGCGCATTCAACTCCTCAGACGTCGGCCTCGCAGGCCCGCCGCAGCCGGGAAAAAAACCGCTCGCCCGCTCCGGCGGGTCGGACACGCCGTTTGTCGCATCCATCACTGCGATCATTGGGGCCAAGGGGTTTTGCCGGGGCATAGCTCGCTTCGCTCGTTTAAACCCCTCATCCCCCTGGGGCACGGCGGCCGCGAGCAACTCGGCCGGCGTCAGACCCATTTACATACCTACTCGTTCAATATATTGGTGGTAAATCTTCTTTACCTCTATCTTTAAAACCTATCGAAAAAAACGACCATTTCATTGGATCTACGTTACAAATAGGATGAGCATCTTCAAATATGGTAAATTCATTATTCCAGATCCATTCTACATTTCCCAATTCATCTTTAACGATAACAGCTATAAAAACATCAGGACAGCCGGACGGTAAGAACCCAAAGCCTAGAAAATTTAACTTTTGAGATTCGTTTAAGTTTTTATACGTAGATAAAAGCCTATTAGTACTGTGAGTTCCGATAATTCTCAGTTCACCTGAAACGAAAGCAATTAATATGTGGCTAATTGAATTTTTTTGCAACGAAAAGTCATGAAGCGGTTCATGTAAATTATTATACACTTCATCCTCACCAAGAGACGCTTTACGAAGAGCTTCGATATCGCCAAATAGGGAATCCTTATAAACTTCGAATTTGTCGTAATTCTCCCAATAAGAGGTGTGAATAGTAAGTTCCTTCTCAAAAGTGCATGGTTCAGAACCATCCAATTCTAAAATGAAATCCAGAATTCTAATCTCGTTATCATTAACATATAAAGGTATCGCTTCACCTATGACAATTGTCTCCTCAGGATACCTTTGGTACAAAAAGTCCTCTACGTGCGCCCTGGCTAACTCCTCGGCGTTATCGGGAAGCGGGTCGAAGGAAACGTACTCGCAGTCCTGGGCTAAGACGGGACCGAGCGCTACACATAAACCGACCACGAGAAGCCCGCACCTCACTTCCATTCACTCACCCCCTTATCCTCACGGACACCCCCCGACCCACCGACCTACTTCGGCTCCTCGTCGTACCTGTAACCGTACTCGGGCGCGGCTTCGCCGGCGGCGAGGGCGGCGTCGTGGGCGATGAAGTCCCGCGACCCCGGACCGTGCAGGTCGCAGTACGCCGTGGGCGCGGTGCCCTCGATGAAGTCCTCGCCGACCTTGAGCGGGCAGTCGGGGTTGGCCAGAAGCCCCGATTCGCCGCAAACCACGTAGCGCTGGAGCTTCAACCCCTCGGGCACGGAGAACTCCTCGACGGGGTAGGTCTGGAGCACATCGGCCATGTAGTCGCTCCAGAGGGGGACGGCGTGGGACTCTCCGGTGGCGCCGTAACCCAGGGAGGTGTGGTCGTCGAATCCGACCCAGACCGAGGTGCAGAGCTGGGGGACGAAGCCGATGAACCAGCAGTCGCCGGCCTCGTTGGTGGTGCCGGTCTTGCCGGCGCAGGGTCGCTTGAGGGTGCGGCCGGCGCGGGCCGCGGTGCCGCCCGTCGTTGTGCCCTGCATCATCGAGCGCATGATGAAGGCCGTCTCCCGCCGCAGGACCACCTCCGCCCGGGGGATGTTCTCCTTGATGACGTTGCCGTCGCGGTCCTTGATCAGCTTTATCGCCGTGGGCTCGACGTGGACGCCCAGGGTTGCGATGGTGCCGAAAGCGCTGGCCATGTCCAGGGGGGTGACCTCGGAGGAGCCCAGGGCGATGGAGTAGGTGTGGGCGATGGGGGTGCGGATGCCCATGCGCTCGGCATAGGTGCGCACCGGCTCGACTCCTAACTCCATAATCAACCGCGCCGCCACCAGGTTGATGGACATGGCGATGGCGGTGCGGATGGTCATCGGCCTGCCCGAGTACCCCATGGAGTAGTTGTGCGGGGCCCAGACCACGCCGTCGGCGTTGACCACGAAGGGCTTGTCCAGAAGGGTGTCGGCGGCGGTGTAGCCGTTGTCTATGGCCGCGGTGTACACGAATACCTTGAAGGCCGAGCCGGGCTGCCGACGGGCGTACACGGCCCGGTTGAACTGGCTCTCGTCGTAATCCGATCCGCCCACCATGGCCTTGATGAACCCCGTCCGCGGGTCTATGGAGACCAGCGCCGCCTGGGGGTAGGGCTTCTTCTCCAAGGACAGCTCCACCCGGCCCGTGGAGCGCACCAGGCTGGTCACCTTGACCGCGACCTCGGCACCTTCCTGAATCTCCACTTCCGGCGGGTTGGGCCAATGCCAGTAGAGGGGGGTGATGTCAATGCGGCCGGTGATGTCGCCGCCCAGGTCCACGTAGGCGAACTCGTCGTCCCGCTTCGTGACGATTCCGGAGCGGATCTGCCCCAGCTCCAGGTCCTCTATCTTGAGGTCGTCCCTGCGGGGGTAAGGCTTGTAGCCCCAGCGCTCCTGAACCCGCTCCAGTCCCTGGGCCACATGCTTTTCGGCCAGCTCCTGCATCCCGAGGTCCAGGGTGGTGTAAACCTTCATCCCCGCCTGGTAGACGGCGTTGGAGCCGTACTCCTTCTCCAGCTCGGAGCGGATGTACTCCACGAAGTAGGGGGCCTTCTGCTGGGTGCGGCGCCGCTGGGCCAGCTCGATGGGCTGCGCCGCCGCCCAGGACCGTTCCTGTTCGGTGATGTAACCCGCGTCGGCCATCATCAGAAGGACGGTGTTCCGCCGCAGCTTGGCCTGCTCGGGGTGGTAGTACGGGGAGTAGCCGCCGGGGTTCTGGGGCAGACCGGCGATGAGCGCCGCCTCGGGCAGGCTCAGGTCCCGCGCGTGCTTGCCGAAGAAGAACCGCGAGGTGGCCTCCACCCCGTAGCACCCGTGGCCGTAGTAGATCTGGTTCAGGTAGAAGTAGAGTATCTCGTCCTTGGTGTAGGCTTTTTCTATCTGGACCGCGAGGATGGCCTCGCGGATTTTGCGCACCCAGCTCTTCTCCAGGGTGAGGAAGTAGTTGCGCGCGAGCTGCTGGGTGACGGTCGAGGCGCCCTGGCGCTTCTCGCCGGCCAACAGGTCTATGAGCGCCGCCTTGCCGGTGCGCCAGACGTTGATCCCCCAGTGGTCGTAGAAGCGCTGGTCCTCGATGGCCAGGGTGGCCTGGACCAGGTTGTCCGGTACATCGCTCATCGGCACGACGTAGCGGCGCTCGACGAGGAAGGTGGCGATCAGCTCGCCGTTGTCGTCGTAGACCTCGGTGGGCAGATAACTCTCGAACTGCCACAGGCCGGAGATTTTCGGCAGACCGCCGGAGAAGGCGTGCACCAGCCCGAGCCCCAGCCCCAGGATGAAGAAACAGGCAATGGTGACGACGAACCCGGCCACCCGCCAGGAGAACGCCCCCGCACGGGCGCGGACCCCGGCCTTCGCACCCGCCACGGGACTGGCGAGACCGCTCACCAGGGTATCGGGCACGGGTCTCTGGAACAGGCGGCGGAACCACCCGCCGATACGGGTGAGCACATCGGCCCTGGCGTGCCTGGCTTTTACGGAACCCATGGGTCCTCGAACGGTTGAAGTTTGACGGGGCGGGGAAACGGTGAAAGGAGCCGTACGGCGTGAGGGTAAGGGGCTATCTCCCCGCCGGGCTTGGGCGTGCCCCTTGTCTCAATTCTACGGGCCACCCCGCACCGCCGTTCCCCTGTGCGACCCCCCGATTATACCGCGTAAAACGCCCCCGGTTCAACACGGGGTGGTCGGCGCCCCGGGCGGTTCTCCCCGCGCGGCATCCAATCGGGAAAGAAACACCGCAACCCGTTGATAATATAACACATATCCCGAAGGCCGCGCCTTGACCTTTAGACGGATTTTATTTAAAATAAAGGCACTTACGTTCACGAAACCCGTCCGGCGACCCGACCCGGAGCCCCGTTGACCTGTACGTTCCGCCTGATGTTGCTCCTGGCCGCGGGACCGTTCCTCGTGGTCCTGGCGGCCGAAGAGCCCCCCGTCCCCGACGTCGAAACGGCCCCGACCGACGGGGAGTCGGATTCCGTCGAACCCGCGCCGGCTGGTGAAGCGGTGGAGCCCGAAGCGGGGACCGAAATTCCCGAATCCGCGGCGGCGGCCTTGCCGCCTGAGCCCCCGGCGCCCTGGCGGCCGGACCCCGTGGAGGCGCTCTGGCGCTCAGGGGTCATCGCCGGCTGGGGCCAGTGCTACAACGAGGAGTACCTGAAGGGGGGCATCCTCTTCGGCCTCGAGGCGCTCGCGGTGTACGGCATCGTTTACTACACCGACGCCGCGGCCTACGAGCGCCGTCAGGTCGAAGCCCTCGACATCTCCGGTGACCGGATCAGCTCCGACATCACCGCCCTGCGCGACTACCACCTGGACCTGTACAGGGGCTACCGGGTGGACTACGAGACGCACATCTGGCTGGGCGCCCTGGTCGTGGTCTACTCCATGCTGGATGCATACGTGGACGCCCACCTCTCCGACTTCGAGACCGGCGACGAGCTCGCCGGACCCGGGGAGACGGGGGTTTCCCTGGACCTCGTGCCCTACCTCTACCCCGACTCGGAAGGGGGCCTGGGCGCCGGCGTCTCCCTTTCGTTCGTTTTTTAACGGATCAGGAGGTTTCCACCCCGCATGCCCAAGGAAGAGAAAAACTCTTACACCGCCGACGACATCCAGGTCTTGAAAGGACTGGAGGCGGTCCGCAAGCGCCCGGCGATGTACATCGGCTCCACCGGCGAGCGCGGGCTGCACCACCTGGTTTTCGAGGTGGTGGACAACTCGGTGGACGAAGCCATGGCTGGCTTCTGCGACCGCATCGAGGTCACCATTCACCCCGACAACTCGGTGACCGTGGTGGACAACGGGCGCGGCATCCCCGTGGGCATCCACAAGGGGGAGAACCGCTCCGCCCTCGATGTGGTGATGACCACCCTCCACGCCGGCGGCAAGTTCGACTCGAAGACGTACAAGGTATCCGGCGGCCTGCACGGCGTGGGCGTCTCCGTGGTCAACGCCCTCTCCGCCTGGTGCGACGTGGAGGTCAAGCTCGACGGGAACATCCACCACCAGCGCTACGTCCGCGGGGTGCCCCAGGGGTCGGTGAGCGTCATCGGCAAGACCAAGAAGCGGGGGACCAAGACCAGCTTCATCCCCGACCCGATGGTCTTCGAGACGACGGATTTCTCCTTCGACCTCCTGGCCAAGCGGCTGCGCGAGATGGCATTCCTTAACAAGGGTCTCCTGATCGAGCTCTCCGACGAGCGCGACGGGCGCCGCGTCCAGTACAGGTACATGGGCGGGATCGTCGAGTTCATCGAGCACATCAACGCCGGCCGGATGCCAATCTACCCCACCGTCGTCTACCTCGAGGGTAAACGGGAAGAGACGGAGGACTCCGGGATGGTCGCCGTCGAGGTGGCGATCCAGCACTCCGACGGCTACACGGAAAACATCTTCACCTTCGCCAACAACATCAACACCGAGGAGGGCGGGACCCACCTCTCGGGCTTCAAGGCCGCCCTGACCCGGACGACCAACGATTACGCCCGCACACAGGGTCTGTTGAAGAAGGACGAACCACCGCTGGTCGGCGAGGACATCCGGGAAGGGATGGCCGCCGTGGTGAGCGTCAAGATCGGCAACCCCCAGTTCGAGGGTCAGACGAAGACCAAGCTGGGCAACAGCGAGCTCAAGGGTATAGTCGAGCAAATTGTTGGCGAGGGGCTGAACTATTACTACGAGGAGCACCCGGACACGGCCCGCAAGATCGTGATGAAGTCGCTGGATTCCGCCCGGGCGCGTCAGGCGGCCCGCAAGGCCCGTAACCTGGCCCGGCGCAAGAGCGCCCTCGAGGGGAGCTCCCTCCCCGGAGTGCTCGCCGACTGCTCGGAGCGCGAACCGGAGAAATGCGAGCTGTTCATCGTGGAGGGCCCCTCGGCCGGCGGATCGGCCAAACAGGGCCGCGACCGCACCAACCAGGCTATCCTTCCCCTGGGCGGGAAGATTTTAAACGTGGAGAAGGCCCGCCTGGACAAGATTCTCTCCAACAACGAGCTCATCACCATCATCACCGCCGTCGGCACCGGCATCTCCGAGGAGTTCGAGCTCCATCGGCTCCGCTACGGCAAAATCGTGATCATGACCGACGCCGACGTGGACGGCAGCCACATCCGCACCCTTCTTTTGACCTTCTTCTACCGCCAGATGCGGCCGCTTCTGGAGCAGGGGCACATCTACATCGCCCAGCCGCCGCTCTACCGGGTCAAGCGCGGCCGTGAGGAGTTCTACATCCAGAGCGAGGGGGAGATGGACCGCCTGCTCCTCGAGCTGGGCTGCCGGGGGGCTCGGGCGGAAATAAACGGGGGGAAGCTCGACGAGAAGGCCCTCTTGAACCTGACCAGGCACCTCAGACGGGTGAAGCTCTGCTTCGATCGTCTCGAGCGCCGGGGGCTGGTCGTGGAGGAGTACCTCCGCAGCGAGCGGGACGGCCGCCTGCCGCGCTACTATCTGCGCGACCTCGAGACCGGCGACGTCGAGTACGCCTACACCGACCAGGAGCTGGGGCTTTTGGAGGAGAAGGCCGAGGCCGGGGAGGAGCTGGCCGATCTTTTAGGCCAGGGCCAGCGGTCGGAATGGAGGAAGCACGAGCCGGAGGAGTTGGGGGAGGCCACCGAGCTGGAGGAACTCCGAGGCGCTTTAAGGGAGTTCGGCCTCGATTTCCTGGCGGAGAAGAAGCCCGGCATCACCCTCCACCTGGGCAAGGATGAGCGGTTCGAGCTGGCCGACCCCCTGGAGCTCCTGGAAATCCTGCGCCGGACCGGCAACCGGGAGGTGTCCGTCCAGCGTTACAAGGGACTGGGCGAGATGAACCCCGACCAGCTCTGGGAGACGACGATGGACCCCGCGAGCCGGACGCTGTTGCAGGTGACGGTGGAGGACGCCTTCGCCGCCGACGAGATGTTCAGCGTGCTGATGGGGGATCAGGTGCCGCCGCGGCGGGAGTTCATCCGTTCCCACGCCCTCGAGGTGGCCAACCTGGACATCTGAGGCCGACCGGTCGTCGCGGACCGCGCCAGGCGCGCTACGAGTACATTAAATACTCAGCAGGGGCGTCGGCCCAACGGGCCGTCGTTGATCAAAACGGCGGGGACTGAAGTCCCCGCCCTACATTTTGGCGCGCGGTGTTGGATAAACCCGCGTGCGGTTGTTGACGCCCGGCCCCACGGGCAAGGCGTGAATCGCGCGACACCCTCGTAGGGGCCGACCTTCAGGTCGGCCCGCGGGTTCGATGTAGGGCGGCCCCGTGGGATGCATCCCCTGCGGGCCGCCGCGGCGTGAATGGTATCTGCGGTCGAAGACAAATACCCGCCCTATCTTTTCACGTCTGCGACCCCCGCCGGTTGCCCCACAGAATGGCCGCCAGGATGAGCCCCATCCCCGCGTAGCCGTACCACGGCAGCCGCTCGGCGAAGAAGACCGCCCCGCCCGCCGCGGCAATGACCGCCTCGCCCACGTAGATGAGCGCCGCCCGCCCCGCCCCCAGCTTCGGCTGCCACCGCATCTGCCAGAAGACGACGAGCACCGTCGCCGCCAACGAGAGGTACAAAAAGGCCAGGACGGACACCGCGTCCAGCGCCAACCGCGGCGTCTCCAACAGCGGCGAGAGCGCCATCCCCCCCGCACCCACGACGACCATCTGCACCGTGGTCAGGGTGAACTCGTGACGGAGTTGGGTGACTGCTTCCGAGGGAGTATCTCCCGTATCCTCCGCGGGCGCCCAGCGGTCAATGAAGGCTAGGTGGAGGGCGAAAATAGCCGCGCTGCCCAGGGTCAACAAATCGCCGGGGTTCACCGGCCCCGAGGGGTCGGCCAAGAGGTACACCCCGGCCAGGGAGACCGCCGCGGCGCCCAGCTCCCGCAATCGGATCCGCCGTCCGCACACCGGCCACGCAAAAAAAGGCGTGAGCACCACGTAGAGCGCCGTGATGAACCCCGACTTCCCCGCCCCGGTGTACACCAGCCCCAACGTCTGCAGGGCGTAGCCCCCCAGGAGCAGAAGGCCCAGGAAGGCCCCGCGCCGGAGGACCTTGCCCTCGATCCGCCACCGCCGCCAGAGGAGGATCACGAGGCAGGCCGCCGCGGCCAGGCTGAACCGGACCCCCACCAACAGCCACGGGGTGGCCCGCGTCAACAGGAGCTTGAGCAGGATGAAGGTCGAGCCCCAGATGACGGTGGCAACGCCGAGGTAAGCTCTAGCTTTCTGGGTCCGGTCCATGGCGCGGTCTTCGCCTTCGCAAGAGGGCATTAGGGGATTTTACCATCGGTCAGGATGAAGGTGACCGGACGGTTTTTTTCGGGAAGCGGTCGTTTTTTGTCCACTCCAATCATCACCCTTGACAGCCCGTCCCCTTCTCCATACAATGATGTTGGGTGTTTGTTGTTGATTCTGCTTAACCTATAACCCCTCCCGCGGGGGACGATCCCTCTCAACCCTTGTTTACCACGGCGTTCAAGCTCCATCCCTTCAAGAAGAAACACAAAAAGGCGAACAGCTTCAGCCTGGTCGTCTGCCGTGACGGCGCCCTGGGCACCTTCCACCGGGAGCTGGACCGCCGGGGCATCCGGCGCTTCGTCTGGATCACGGTGTCGGTCATCATCGCGGCTGTGGTCCTGCTATTCTTTTACTCGGACAACCTGCGCAAGAGGCTGGACCTCTTCACCCTCGAGCTGGAGAACGAGGACCAGCAGGGTGAACTGACCAAGGCCCAGGAGGATATCGGCGCGATAAATCAACAGCTCGGGGGCATCCGGGAGGTCAACGACGTCGCACGGCTGGCCCACGCCCTGCCGCTCGTGCCGGATTCGGAGCGCGAGGGCGGCATCGGCGGCGCGGAGCTGGGCCTGGCCATCGCCTCCTTCCCCCGCATCCCAAACTCCCCCCTGGACGAAACGACGCAGCGCTACTTCGAGCGCTCCCTGCGCCTGGCCGGCTCGATCAACTACGAGATCTCCCTCGTAAACCAGACCATCGAGCGGACCCGGCGCGAGGCCGACATCCGCTCCCATACGCCCTCCATCAAGCCCGTCGTCGGCCACATCGTCAGCTTCATGGGCAACCGCATAGACCCCATCAACGGGCTGATCGCCTTTCATCGCGGCATAGACATCGTGGCGCCGTGGGGGACGCCCATCTTCACCCCCGCAGACGGCGTGGTCATCTTCGCCGGCACCCGCGGCGGCTACGGCACCACCTGCTTTATAGATCACGGCTACGGCTACCAAACCCGCTACGGCCACTGCTCCAGGCTCCACGTCAAGACCGGCGACGTGGTCAAGCGGGGACAGATTATCGCCGATGTCGGCTCGACGGGCAGATCCACCGGACCCCATCTCCACTACGAGGTCCTGGTGGACGGGAGTGTCACCGACCCCATGGCCTACATCTTCCCCGACTACGAGTTCGACTAGGGTCCCGCCGGGGCCTGCGCGAGTCGTGAAAAAAGGCCGCTTCCGGGCGGTCTTTTTTTAAAAAAGACTTAAACGACCACGAGCCCGACCGGCTAACTAAACGGCTTTTAAAAAAACCGTTTCCGGGCGGTCTTTTTTTATCGGGAGCGACTTCGACGCTCACGCGGCCAAAGAATTGAACCGCGGCGAAAAAGGCTGCTTCCTAGCGGCCTTCTTTACGCGAACCAACTTCTACCCGAAAGCGGGGAAAAGGTCGGCGGAGCCGGAAATGACGGTTTATCGGGTTTCTCACCTCGATCGCCGCCCACCGGCGGGATGCAATTTTCTCCCCACTCCACTCCCCAGGTCCGAGAGGGAAATAGCCGGGATTGCGGAAAGGACCGCACACCGGCGGTCCTCGGTTCACAAAATCGTATTCGCTAACCGGACTTCCAGAAGGACTTCCGCCCCAGGAGGTCGTGGAGGTGAACCAGCCCCAGGGGCCGGCGCTCATCGTCCACCACGACCAGGGCGGTGATGTTGTGGGTCTCCATGACCGCCACGGCCCGCTCGGCGCTCATCCCGGGGGGTATCGTCTTGGGGTCGCGGTTCATCATCGCCTCGGCGGTGAGGCCCGCGGTGTCCCGCTTTTTTACAAGAACGCGCAGCACGTCGCCGTTGGAGATGACGCCGGCCAGCCGCCCCTCGGCGGAAACGACGGCGGTGACGCCCTGCCGCTTGCCGGCCAGCTCGCCGACCACCTCGGTGAAATCCGCCCCGACCCCCACGCTGGGGAAATGTCCGCCCGTGATGAGGACCTCGTCCACGGTGAGCCGGAGCAGGCGGTCGCCCAGGAGGCCCCCCGGATGGAAGCGGGCGAAATCGTCGGCCTTGAACTGGCGGAGCTCCATCAGCGCCACGGCCAGGGCGTCGCCCAGGGCCAGCGCCGCCGTCGTCGAGGAGGTGGGGGCCAGGTTCAACGGGCACGCCTCCCGCTCCACGCTCGCGTCGAGGGCCACCTCGGCCTCGCGGGCCAGGGGGGAGTCGGGGTTTCCGACCAGGGCCACCAGACGGGCGCCCAGCTTCTTCAGGTTCGGCAGGATGGCCAGTAGCTCCCGGGTCCGTCCCGAATTGGAAACAGCTAAAACCACGTCCCCCGGAGTGACCGACCCCAGGTCGCCGTGGGCCGCCTCGCCGGGGTGGAGGAAGAAGGCCGGCGTGCCGGTCGAGGAGAGGGTGGAGGCTATCTTGTTGGCGATGTGCCCGCTCTTGCCCATCCCGGCCACGATCACCCGTCCGGCGCAGCCGTGCAGGAGGCGCACCGCGGCGACGAAGCGCTCGTCCAGCCGTCCGGCGACCCGTGCCAGCGCCTCGGCCTCGACGGCCAGCACCTCGCGCCCCCTGGCCGTAATCTCCGCGTCGGACTTCATGGGATGGTCACCGTCGTAAAAAAATCCCTCATTTTAGCCGTAAATAAACCTTAACAAAAACTTGACAAAAACGTACAAAAAGGGCTAGACTGTTGATGGCGGTTCGGCCGAGGGGTTACTGTGTAAAAGCAGGGGCCCCGAGGGCTTTACCGCTACTTTTTTTATCTTCTCAGCGTATAAGGATCGGGTACATACGCTATTCCAAAACCTGTTTCCTTACACCTTCGACCGCAACCTCCTCACGGCGGAAACGGCACTATCATTGATCGATAAAGGGCCATATCTTACTATCTTTCAACGCAATACCACCACGCACCTCATAAGGTGTGTTTTTATGGTCATGCCCGCTTTCATCAAGGAATAACAACCAACTCATTTATAACCACCTTCTATCCACTGTTTGACCACCGCGTCCCACTCCCCCCGGGCGCGCAGGATGAGCTCGCAAACCTCGCGCACGGCGCCCCGCCCCCCGTCCGCGGCGCAGACATAGTGCACCCGCCCATGCACGTCGGGGGCGGCATCCGCCGGACAGCAGGCCAGCCCCGCGAGGACCAGACCGGGCAGGTCGTTCAGGTCGTCGCCGATATAGCAGAGCTCATTTTCCGTGCAACCCGACGCCCGCAGGAGCTCCCGCACCGCCGGCCCCTTGTCCAGCGCGCCCTGGAGGCAGTGCTCCAGCCCCAGTTCCTCCGCCCGCCTCTCCACCGCCCGGCTCGTCTTGCCGGTGACGATCGCCCGCTTGATCCCCGCCCGGCCCAGGAGGTAAAGCCCGAGCCCGTCCTTGACGTCGAAGATTTTTACCGGGACGCCGTCGGCGTCGGTGAACATCCCGCCGGCGGTGAGGACGCCGTCCACGTCCATGACCACGAGGCGCACCCGCCGGGCGCGCTCCGCCAGGTCGGCGACCCGGGCCTCACCGGGGAAGGTGATTTTTTCAGACATCGGGAAAGAGCTTCTCCAGCTCGCGCCGCAGCCCATCCACCGCCAGGATCTGATCCATCAACTGCCCGAAGGTGTCCAGCGGCCAGACGGTGGCCGGATCGGACTTCGCCCGGGGAGGGTCGGGGTGCGTCTCGGCGAAGAGGGCGTCCACGCCGAAAGCCGCGGCGGCCCGGGCCAGCGGCGTCACGAACCCGCGCAGACCGCCGGTCATGCCGGACGTCCCGCCCGGCTGCTGCAGCGAGTGCGTCGCGTCGTAACAGACGAGAGCCCCGGTCTCCCGCATCACCGCCAGCGAGCGCAGGTCCACCACCAGGTCGTGATAGCCGAAGGCGTAGCCGCGCTCGGTGAGGATGATCCGGTCGCAACCCGCCGCCGTCAGCTTGGCCACGATGTGCCGGGTGTCGTCGGGGGCGAGGAACTGCCCCCTTTTCACATTCACCGGCTTTCCGGTCCCGGCGCAGGCGGTGATGAGGTCGGTCTGGCGGCAGAGGAACGCCGGCACCTGGAGGCAGTCCACGACCTCCCCCGCCGCCCGGGCCTCCTCGGGGGAGTGGACGTCGGTGAGCACCGGCAGCCCGGTCGCCTCCCGGACCTCGGCGAGCACGCGCAACCCCTCTTCCAGACCGGGGCCGCGGAAACTGTCCCCGCCGGTCCGGTTCGCCTTGTCGTAGCTGGATTTGAAGACCAGGCCGCAGCCGCGCTCCATCGCCAGATCGAACAGACGCTCCGCCACCCGCAGGGTCGAGTCGCGGTCCTCGATGACGCAGGGGCCGGCGATGAAGACCAGCTCCCGACCCAGCTCCACCGGACCGATCTTGAACTGCCTTTGCGGTTCCATAGCATCACCCTACCGGCGCGAGGGGTCTATCTCAAAAAAGCGCCGTCCGACCGGCTCCCGAACACATCACCCTACCGTCGCGGGGGTTCGAGCCCCAACTCGCCCATGACGACCTGCAGGTCCTGCCAAACGTCGCGCTTGGAGTCGGGGTTGCGCAGGCAGTAGGCCGGGTGGTAGGTGACGATGACCCGGGTGCGCTCGTTGTAGCGGTGGATGGCGCCCCGGAGCCGTGAGATGGGCTCCTCGCGGCCCAGGAGGCGGATGGCGGCGTGGCGGCCCAGGCAGCAGATGAACTCCGGCGCGATGAGGTTTATCTGGGCTTCAAGATAGGGCCGGCAGGCGGCCGCCTCGGCGGGCAGCGGGTCCCGGTTGCCCGGCGGCCGGCACTTCAAGATGTTGGCGATGTAAACCTCCCCCCGCGCAAGGCCCATCGCCGCGATCATTTTATCCAGGAGCTTCCCGGCCCGGCCCACGAAAGGACGGCCCTGGGCGTCCTCGTCCGCTCCCGGAGCCTCGCCGATGAACATCAGCCGCGCGTCGGGCGCCCCCTCGCCGAAGACCACGCTCAACCGGGTCCGGGAGAGCTCGCACTTCGCGCACCCGGCGGCGTCGGCCTGGCAGGCGGCGAGGTCGGCCCATGTCCTGGTTCCCTCGGAGAAGAGGTCGCCCTCGGGCGGCAGGACGGTCAAGGGCGTCACCCCGTCGTCGCTTTTCGGAAATTTTTCAGGTTCCGCGGCCGGCTCGGGAGCCTCCGCTTCGACCGCTTTGACGGGCCGGGGGAGGTAAACCAGACCCACCCTCGCCCAGAGGGCCAGCTGCTCCGCCAGGAGTGAGCCGCCGTTGCCCACCGGCTCAGGGCTTGCTCGACAACTGCAGCCGCTCCTGGACCATCTCCACCACCCGGTCAATGATGATGTAGGCCAGGGTCCGCTTGGACAGCTTCGGGTATGTTTCCACGACGCCCTTGGAGTCTATGATGGTCACCACGTTGGTGTCCACGGCGAAGCCGGCGCCCTCCACGGTGATGTCGTTGGCCACGATCAGGTCCAGGCTCTTCTCCTGAAGCTTGGCTTTGGCGTTGGGGATCAGGTCGTTCGTCTCCAGGGCGAACCCCACGTGGATGCGCCTGCCCTTCCGCTCGCTCAGGATGTGGAGAATATCCGGAGCCGGCTTGAGCCTGACGCTCAAATCCTTGTCACCCTTCTTTATCTTCTCGCCGGCGACCTTCTCGGGGGCGTAGTCGCTCACCGCGGCGGCGGAGATGAAGATGTGGCAGTCCGGGTAGCTCCGCTCCACCGCCTCGAGCATCTCCACGGCGGTGGTCACCTGGTGGAAGCGGACCCCGGCGGGCGGTGTCAGCGAGGTCGGTCCGGAGACGAGGGCCACCTTCCCCCCGCGCAGCCGCGCCGCCTCGGCGAGGGCGAACCCCATCTTCCCCGAGGCTGGGTTGGAGAAGAACCGCACCGGGTCGAGCGCCTCCCGCGTGGCCCCCGCCGTGACCAGCACGTTGAAGCCGTCCAGGTCCTGGGTCTGGGACAAAAGCTCCAGGGCGCGCAGGGAGATGTTCTCGATAGGCGCCAGCCGGCCGACCCCCTCCTCGCCGCAGGCCAGGTCGCCCTCCGCCGGGTCCACGAAGTGGTAGCCCAGCGCCTTGAGCTCCCGCACGTTCCGCACCACCTGGGGGTTGGTCCACAGGCGGGTGTTCATCGCCGGGGCGATAAGGACGGGGCACTTCACCGCCAACAGGGTGGTGGTTAAAAGGTCGTCGGCTATACCGGCGTGGAGCTTGCCGAGAAGGTTGGCCGTGGCCGGGGCGACGACGCAGAGGTCCGCCTCCCGCGCCAGGTCCAGGTGGCGGTACTCGGGTGAGCCCGAGGAGGAGAACATCTCGACCAGTGCCGGTCGGCCGGTGAGCGAGGAGAAGGTCAGGGGAGTCACGAACCGGGCCGCGTTGGCCGTCAGGACGGTGTCCACCTCGACGCCGTGCCGGACGAAATCGCGCGCCAGCTCGCACGCCTTGTAGACCGCGATCCCCCCGGTCACGCCCAAGAGGACCCGGCTCCCCCTCACCCGTTCGTAGTCAATCGCGCGGTCCATACCCACCTCTCAAAGCCCGCCTGAGTGACGCTGGCATTATACCACGGCCGGGGGGTGCGGTGGCCGCCGGACGTGGCGGGGAAGTACCGATGCCCGTCCTAATCGCGGGGGTTTCCTCTGGTCGCGGTTGCACGGTTGTGCTATTCTTAGAGAGGGGTTATAGAAATCGAGGTGTGACATGAAAACGCCGGTCCTCGTAGTTCTGGCGATGGTCGCGCCGATTTGGGCCGTCGAGACCATCGTCCTCCAGCCCGACTGTGATGAGGGAAAGGACGCCTACGTTACTTTTCTCCACCCAGGGTTAAATTTCGGTTTTGACCAAGGTCTTGCCATCGCTTTCGGGTGGGCACCGTATTACCTTACCCTAATTCAATTCAACCTGCCCGAACTTCCAACGGACGCCGAGCTTGTCAGCGTGGATCTAGTCTTGTGGTGCTCCGTAACACTTTACGACGTCGAATACATAAATATCGTGGCGGTTCAAGACCGTTGGCAAGAGAGTTGGGTAACTTGGAACAATCAGCCGGAGTATCGCCCAGACAAAATCATAATTGCCAGGCCCCCCGAAGGTGATGATACGTGGGCGTATTTCAATATCACCACCTTCGTAGCCGATTGGTACAACTCCGAGTATGAAAACAACGGGATGTACTTGATTCCAGGAACCATGTCATTTATCGGATTCGCTTCTTCCGATGAAAGAGACGAGGACATACACCCAAAACTGATCATCCGTTATTCTTCCGCGGACGTGGAGGAAACGAGCTGGGGGGAGATCAAGGCGCACGAGTGGTAGGCGGGTTCGAATGACGTAGGGGCGGGTGTCCACACCCGCCCGCCAGTTTATCCACTACTGTGCACTTAAATGTAGGGCGGGGATTCCATCCCCGCCGCTTTTTTCTAAGGCAGCCCTCACCCTTAATCCCTCTCCCACGGGGAGAGGGAACACGCGGCGGCACACAATGTTGCCGCCCTACGTCAACGACGGTCTGTCGGTCGTAGGGGGTGGTGCATACAGCCCCCCCGGGGGGGGGCCCCCCCCCCCGGCCCCCCCCCCCC
>Ga0315289_10000353_pt1 | contig 72333 bp, 56 predicted proteins | sample YL17G11_40_MG_FD_203452 | JGI IMG/M metagenome (GOLD analysis project Ga0315289, IMG submission 203452) | Sediment microbial communities from Yellowstone Lake, YNP, Wyoming, USA - YL17G11_40 | ecosystem: Environmental > Aquatic > Freshwater > Lake > Sediment | place: USA: Wyoming | collected... | reverse complement strand
TCCTGCAGGGCAAATGGCTCAAGCACGCAGCCGGCTACCCCGTGTACCAGATGCGGCTGATGAAACTCGGCGAAGTGCGCTTCGTTCAACATGGCCACGGGCAGCGTGAGTGCTCCGCTCGAAGGGGCTTGGGCAAGCTTTCCGCTCCATACTTGCACTATTCATTCTCAAAGGGCCTGCACGAGTGGTTTGAGCGACACAATCGCTACTCAACGATGGAGGCCGAGGCGTGCGTCAAGGAACTGGAAGGCACAGGTTTTGACTGGAGGGCACTCTTCAGCGGCGACCCGATCGTGAAGCGGCGGGCGCTCAAGCAGCTTTCGTCCAGGCTCCCTTTCCGCCCGTGGTTGAAGTTCATATACATGTATTCTCTCGGAGTGGGCTTCCTCGATGGTGGACCAGGCCTTACCTATTGCGTCCTACAGGCGATCTACGAATACATGATTTCGCTGAAGGTCAGAGAGCTGAGAAGGCAAAGGCGGGAGGGTCGCCGATAGTGCACATCGTCTTCTTCAACCGATCCTATTATCCTGACCTCGAAGCCTCGGGGCAGTTTCTGACGGAGCTGGCGGAGGATCTCGCCGCCAAGGGGGAAGACGTATCCGTAGTCTGCGGGATGAGTTACCACGTCAAGGGGAAACACCGCCGCCTGCCTCTTGAGGTTGAAACACGCAACAGCGTACGGGTGATACGCGTTTCAAACACCCAACTGCCCAAGAGCTCTTTCATCTGCAGGCTCGTCAATCTGGGGACTTACCTCGCGGGTTGCCTGTTGGCCCTCTGCGTGTTGAGACGCCCGGACATTGTGGTGTCCCAGACCGACCCGCCACTTCTGCCACTGCTGACAGTCCCCTACGCCAGGCTGTCTCGTGCACGTTTCATGTTCGCGATAAACGACCTGTATCCTGACGTAGCAATCGCGCTGGGAGAGATTTCGAACCCTCTCTGGCTGAAGCTTCTGGATTTTGCCTCGCGCTTTGGGCTGCGCCATGCCGACATGGTGACTGTGCTCGGCGAGGACATGAAGGCCAGAGTGATGGCAAAAGGCTGCCCGCCGCAGAAGATAGCCGTCACACGACACTGGGCCGACGTCGAGCGCATCAGACCCCGGAAGGAGCAAAATGAGTTCCGGCAAAAGCATGGCTTTGTGCCCTCCGATTTGATTATCATGTACTCGGGAAACGTGGGTCTGTCACAGCGCCTTGAGGACCTCATACACGTGGCCCGGGAGTTCAGGGAGTCTAAGAACGTGCACTTCCTCATCGTCGGTGAGGGCGCCTATAAGGATAGGCTTCAGGCCATCGCGACACAGCTTGAACTCAACGGCAGGGTCCGGTTCTTCCCGTACCAGGCGAAGGGGCAGTTGGACCAGTCGCTCAGCGCCGCCGACCTTCACGTGATCCCCCTGGCCCAGGGAGTGGCGGGGACGATCGTTCCATGCAAGATGTATGGGATCATGGCGTCAGGGACGCCATATCTCGCGATAATGGATAGAGACAGCGAGGCCGTGCGCGTAGCGGAGCAATACGAATGCGGCTTTCACTGTCCGCCGAACTCACGTGCGGAGTTGAAGGAACACATCGAATTCGCCCTGAGAAACCGCGCCTTGCTGCACAAGATGGGCAGGAACGGCAGGCGGGCCGCAGAACAGGAATTCTCCCGCTCGGCCGCAGCCGAACGATACCACAGGCTCATCAGCTCGATGGTATGAGCACATGACCGTCGAGGATCGCAAGGTGGCGGAAGGGTTCGCACGCACGATACGGATTATCGGGAAAGGCAAAGAGCAGATGAAAAGGGCTTTGATCACCGGGATTACCGGTCAGGACGGCTCCTACCTTGCGGAACTGCTCCTGGGCAAGGGCTATGAGGTCTGGGGCATTGTCCGCCGGAGTTCTCTGTTCAACACCGAGCGGATTGACCACCTCTACCAGGATCCGCACGACCCCGACGTCAGACTGCACCTGGCCTACGGGGACCTCACGGACGGCTCCAACCTGGCGTCCATCATCCTCGACGTCCAGCCGGACGAGGTCTACAATCTCGGAGCGCAGAGCCATGTGAGGGTATCGTTCGACCAGCCTATCTACACGGTAAACGTAGATGCGCTGGGCACACTGCGCCTGCTGGAGGCCATGCGCAACACAGAATACTGGCCCCGCTTCTATCAGGCATCCTCCAGTGAGATGTACGGCACGGCCGGCGAAACGCCCAGCACCGAGCTTACACCATTCCGTCCCCGCAGTCCTTATGCCTGCGCCAAGGTCTTCGCTTTCTGGCAAACGGTCAATTATCGCGAGGCTTACGGCGTCTTCGCCTGCAACGGGATCCTCTTCAATCACGAGTCCCCGCGACGCGGTGAGACGTTCGTGACGCGCAAGATCACCCGCGCCGCCACCCGCATCAAGCTCGGACTGCAACGCAAGCTCTATCTCGGCAACCTGGATGCGAAGCGCGACTGGGGGTTCGCCGGCGACTACGTCGAAGCCATGTGGCTGATGCTTCAGCAGGGCGAGCCTGATGACTACGTCGTTGCCACGGGAGAGACGCGCTCCGTGCGTGAGTTTCTCGACGAAGCCTTCGGCTCCCTGGATCTTAACTGGCATGAGTACGTCGAGATAGACCCGCGATACTACCGCCCTACAGAGGTTGACGTCCTCCTTGGAGATGCAACAAAGGCCCGCCAGAAACTGGGGTGGGAACCCAAGGTCACATTCAAGGAGCTGGTCCGCATGATGGTTGACAGCGACATGGCGTTGGCCAGAGACGAGCACCTGATCGCCAACTCCGGCAATCACAGGCAAGACAGTGACGAGGAGGGGGCGCGTGAGTGAGGGTTTCTGGGCCAGACATCGCTTCTGCGTGACCGGGGGAGCAGGATTCCTGGGTTCGTCCCTCGTCGACAAGCTGCGTCAGCGCGGCGCCAGGCAGATCTTCGTACCCCGTAGTGCGGATTACGACCTGACTCAGACGGACGCGGTGCGTCGCATGTACGAGGACGCACAGCCTGACATCGTAATCCATCTTTCAGCGGTTGTGGGAGGCATCGGCGCCAACCGAGAGCGCCCCGGCGAGTTCTTCTACAAGAACCTGATGATGGGCATAACGCTCATCGAGGAGGCACGCCTGCGTGGCGTCGAGAAATTCGTTGCCATCGGCACCATCTGCGCCTATCCCAAATACACGCCAGTGCCGTTCAAGGAGGAAGATCTCTGGAACGGCTATCCTGAAGAGACCAACGCCCCGTACGGTCTGGCCAAGAAGATGCTGCTCGTGCAGTGCCAGGCGTACAGGCAGCAGTACGGCTTCAACGGCATCTTCCTGCTCCCTGTCAACCTGTACGGGCCGGGTGACAATTTCGATCCCCGCACAAGCCATGTCGTGCCTGCGCTCATCAGGAAGTGCGTGGAGGCCCGTGAGGAAGGAAGGGACCATATCGTGGCCTGGGGCACGGGCAAGGCTTCCCGGGAGTTCATATACGTGGATGACGCGGCCGAGGGGATCCTACTCGCCACGGAGCACTACGACAAACCCGAGCCGGTGAACATCGGTGCGGGGTTTGAGATCACCGTCAGAGAGCTCGCGGAACTGATTGCCCGTCTGGCCAGTTTCAAGGGGCAGATTAGATGGGACACAAGTAAGCCTGACGGCCAGCCGCGCAGACGCCTGGACACGTCGCGCGCCGAGAAGGAGTTCGGTTTCCGCTCCCAGGTACCGTTCGAGGAAGGCCTTCGACGTACGATCGAATGGTATGAGGGGCACCGGTAGCAAAGGGCGATCGGCCTCAAAACGCCTGGAGGGCCCAAGGACTTAGCTGGCAACGCTTTACACATGTTGCTGGCCTGGTGGGCCCAGGAGGATTTGAACCTCCAACCAACGGATTATGAGTCCGCTGCTCTGCCATTGAGCTATGGGCCCGCGTAGCGGCAGCCTACCGTTTGCGAGTATAGTTGATTGCACGTCGCCGGTCAAGCCGTGGCGGCACAGCCGATCCAGGGCATCCAGTGCCCAAAACGCGTAACGGCTTGACCCTGGCGCCGCCGCCGCTTACAGTATTGAGCCAGCGGCTTCGGCTGCACGGCATTCTGGGCGGCTATCCCGCGTTGTGGTATCGAACTGCACAGGGATCAAGGATGAGGAGACAAGACATGTCGGCATTGTGTGGCTGCTTGCGTAAATGGGCGATGGTGGCGCTGATTGGTCTTGCCGTTGCCGGCGGCTCGGGGTGCGGCTACCTGAAGAACGTGCGAGACGACGCCCTGGATTGCTTCATACTGGGCGCTGGTGTGGTTCCGCCTGTGGCGCCGATGGAGGGCGAGAACAAGGCGATGGGTTTCCTGCCGCCATCTCTCGGAATTTACCTGGAAGCAACTGAGTTCTTCCACCTGGGTGGGTTGTTCAAGGCTAGCGCCGACCTCGAGTGGGATCGCCGCGGCATGGGCGTGATGCTCGACCGGCGTCTTAAGGCCGGCATTGGGCCCCTGCACTACGAGTCTATCTGGCAGAAACCCATCTGGGCCAACGCCTACAAGGACGCCGAAGAGGCGAACCAGATGGATGGTTGGCGTGAGCACATGAGGAACCTCAGGGACCCCGTGTTCAACAAACCCGCCAAGGAGCTCATTTTCCAGGACAGGCTTGACGAAGGCAAATGGTGGCTCGCGAAAGGCTGGCAGGACTGGGAGACCTTCTCTGTTGAAATCGCGATCCCAGAGCCCTTCATCCTTCACTCCGGTTTCAACTTCCGTGCCGGGTTCGATCCCTCGCAGGTGCTTGACTTCGTGCTCGGACTTGTCACGATTGACCTCTATGACGACGACGCCTATTGTCCCTTCACCGGCAAGTTGCAGCATGCAACAGGCGGAGAGTAGGGATTAGGCCGTGCGCGGCCAGTCAGGAAGGGCGGTTGCGCAATGGCACAAGAGAATTCGCAGGCTGCGGGGCATTTGGGGTTCCGCAGCCTGCTTGTTTTAGGCCGGCTCAAGCGTGCCACACGCGTGACGGATGAATTCGCAGGGATATGATGATCGGCGGACGGATAGTCGGGGCAGTCTCCTTTGAGCGGCTGAAGCAGACGTTCATCCGCGACCTCACGGAACTGGTCAATCAGCCTTCTCGCCGCGTTTGGGTAGTCGTGCCGACCGAGCTGCTGGCGCTCGACCTGTCGCGTGCTGCCGCTGACGCCTTGGGAGGGGTGGCGGGCCTTGAGTTCCTGACGCTTAGGGATGCAGCCCGCACGCTCGCGGCTACCTCGCTGGCGCGGCAGGGCTTGCGTCCAATCCCATTGGGGGCGCGCGAACTTGTGCTTGAGCGCGCAGTCGCTGACCTGCCGGATGACTCCTGCCTCGCCGGCTTGCGGGGCTTTTCGGGTTGCCCAGGAGCCATCGCACGAGCCGTCAAGCTGCTGAAGAACGGGCTGTGGTCGCCGGAGGCCCTTCGGAGAGCCGCATCGCGCATGACAGGGGGCGGCACGGATGCAGCCGAGCGCTTGAGCGAACTTGCCGGCATCTGGGGTTACCTGGAGCAGTTCAAACGCGACCATCGTTTCTTCGACGACGACGATCTGCTTTTTGAGGCTGCCGGCACCGACGGACTGCCGCCGCCCCATGTCGCTCTCATCTACGGCTTCTACGACCTGACCCCGCTTCAGGAAATGCTGGTCAGGAAGATCGTAACCCGGGCGGATCGAGCCGCTGCATACCTGCTGTGGAGCGAGGACGGAGACGGGCCAGCGCCGGGGTTCGAGTATGCCGTCCCTGCGGTCAGTCTTTTCAAGGAACTGCTCGACGCACCCCAAGTGCTGTGCATTGAGCAGGACAGCGGAGGGACCGACCTGAGCCAGCTCTTGGGCGGCGTGTTCAGCGATCTCCCTGCGCACACAGCGGCAACCGGCTCTCCGCCGGAGCGCACCTTTGACGGCTCGGTCAGGATTCTGAACTGCCCCGGCGAGATGGCCGAAGCCGAACAGGTGCTGCGAGAGGTTGTGGCCTTGCTCCGAGCGAGACCCGAGGGCGTGACCGTGGGCGTTCTGATGCGCACGGAGCAGGAAACGGCCTCGCAACTGAGTGAGACGTGCGAACGCGCAGGGCTTGCCTACTATCTGCACGAGGGATTGCCGCTGGCGGACAGCGTTGCCGGCCGCATCCTGCTCAGCTTGCTGGAGTTGGCGGGGGGAGAGGCCCAGCGGTCTGCCGTGGTGGATTTCCTGTCCCTGGCCGATGCGGGGCTGCCGGAGGAGCTTACCCCGACCGCACTGGACCGTTTGTCGCGCATGGCCGGCATTGTGAAAGGATGGGAGTGCTGGCTGGATCGACTTCGCTCGCAGGCGGACTCGCTTCGCCAGCTCGCTGAGAGGGCCGAACACGAGGCCGAACGCGACTCCCTGCAGAACGACGCAACACTCTGCCTGGCGGCCTGCGAGTTTCTGAGGGAGTCCTTTCAGGGGATTCGAGCACTCGCTGCAGCACAGACATGGCGCGAGGCGGCGAGCAAGCTCTCCGGACTTCTGTGCAGTTATATCCCCGACGAGGGGGCATGTCGGCAAGATGTTCTGGAACTCGTGCGGGCCATCGGGCACCTTGACGTGACCGGTCTGCCGACCGAGCTCGGTCGCGTGCGACGGCTCCTGCAGCATGCCCTCCGCGATTCAAGCCGGACGGTGAACAGATTTCAGCGGGCCAGCGTGACGCTCGCCAGCCTTATGGCCTCACGCGGGGCGATATACGACGTCGTCGTGGTTCCCCGCCTTGTCGAGAAGGGTTTCCCGCTGCAGATATCGGCAGACCCGCTTCTCAGCGACCGTGACCGGACCGTGCTGAACAAGCTGGGGCCGGCTCTGGGCTGCGGGAAGCTGCCGCTTCAGAGCAGGCGCTCCGAAGAGGAACGCTACCTGTTTCGGATTGCGCTCGGGTCGGCCCGCCACGCGGTGGTGCTGTCCTACCCTCGCATGGAGCAGGACACTGGCAAAGCACGGATCCCATCCCGGTTCATCGAGCAGGTATGCGAGGCGCTCTACAGACGTGCGATCGACCCCAGACTCATCAATGACGGCGCCCTGGGAGGTCTTGTAACACGGGTTAAGCTGCTGCCCACGGTCCAGCCCGGCAGCGCCATTGACCTGTGGGAGTATGACCTGGCTGTCAACGCCACAGCCGTCAAGGACGATGCAGTTGACTACACCAGCGGCCTTTCCAGGTATTTCGGCCGCGCCGTGCAGATGGACAGGGCCCGCTGGTCGCAGAGCGACTTTGGGCCGTACGACGGCAAGATTCGCGATACGCATCTGCTGGGACGCCTTGGCGGAGAGTATGCCAGTCTCACCACGCCCGTCAGCGTCAGCCGGCTCGAAACATACGCCCGCTGTCCTTTTGAGTACTTCCTGCGGTACGTGCTGAATGTAGGAGAGCTGGACAAGCCCGCCGAAGAGCATGAGATCTCTCCCCTGGAATGGGGTCTCCTTGTCCACGATTTCCTGTCGACGGTATACAGGGCCAAGCTGAGGGGCAGACGGCTTGGCGAACTCACGGATTCAGCACTAGAAGAGGTGATGGCGCTTGCCTCGTCGCAGGTGAACGAGGCGGGCGGCGTGCATGCGGCCGCGCGGCCGGCGGCATGGCTCGCCGCGAGAGAGCAAGCACTGGATCTGCTGCGGATGCTTCTCCGTTTCGAACGGGAGGAGAACGCCGACGCAGCCCCGGACCTGCTGGAATTCTCCTTCGGCTTTCGGCGCAACGGCGCGGAGTTCCGGTTCGAAGTGGATCCAACCCTGGCGATCGCGCTCAGGGGACGCATTGACCGTGTAGACCGCCTGCCTGGAGAAGGCATTCAAATCATTGACTACAAGACGGGCAAGGACAGGTACAGCGAGGATTCCTTCGACGGCGGCCGGCAGCTACAGCTCCCGCTGTATCTGACGGCGGCAGCGCGACTGCTCGGCGCCTCTAAGGGGCGGGCACGATACCTGTTTACCGACCACAACGGGCAGAAGTTCAAAAGTGAGTTCACGCTGAAGGAACTGCAGGAAAGGTCCGAGGACATGAGGCGCATAGTGCGATTGATCATCGAAGGGATCTCGGGCGGTGACTTTTTCCTCATGCCGGCCGAGGAGCGACAGGTGGGGCAGCACTGCGATGAGCGCTGCGCCTTCATGAGCATCTGCGGCCAGGCACGGCGGAAGCTTTCGTCAATCAAGAGGACGAGCCGCGACCTATCTCGCCTGAGGGAATTATGGGCGATCAGATAGCCCTTCCTCCCCCTGCCCTCGTAGGAGCCTCTAACAGAATGCCGCGTGAGCCGCGTTGTGCCTCCGGCCGGATGGATGCAAGGAAGGGCGACGACGCCGTGCCAGGGTCAGGCACGGTGAGGCGCACTGACGCCGCCCCTCGACGTTGCTCGGGGCGGTGAGCCTGTCGAATGGCTTGCCGAACCGCAGACGCCGGCCCGAGGCGCAACCCGAAGGGACGGGGCGTATTTGGCTGCATGCCTGTGTCGCTCAGGCTTGGCGCATCGGACTCCTTATGCGCCGTCGCCGACGCTCCTTGGCCTGCAGCCAAATACACCCCGTCGCGGCCACGGGTCATTCTGTTAGAGGCTCTAAGCGCTTGACCTCTGGTCAGTCAACGCGGTAAGATTCGGATCGTTCGCAAGGGTCGTGGAGACAACGCATGAGATCGCTCCGGGTGGCGCTGTGCTGGGTGGTTCTCGCAACCGCAGCAGGGTGTTCTGTGTTCCGCAGTCCTGCCCCTCATGAACCCGATTGGGCGGTTACGTTCAAGGCGAACGAGGGCTCAAGCAAGTTCATATCCGCCATGGGCGCTGCCAGGGCGGGCACTGACGAGTCCGTAATGCTGGAGATGGCCGAGGAGGAGGCTCGCGGGAAGTTGGCCGATGCGGTGAGTGACTACTCCAGCAACGTGATATCCGAGTTCCTGGAGAGCCATAGGGAGTATGCGAACTCCGCGTCTGGCAGTGCAGAAGGCTTCACGGCGACCGTGAGCAAAGAGACTGCCAACGCCATACTGCGCCAGCGCATGCGCGGGGACAGCCGAAGCGACCCAAACACGGGGGCGCTGTACGTGATGTACCGCGTGCCCATCAGCGTCGTAAACAGTAAGATAAGCGAACATGCTCGCCTTGCACTGCACCAGGCTAATCCTTTCCCAAGCTCATTAGAGGAAGCGGCGATGGAAGAGCTAACCCAGTTCCTCAACGCCAAGCTCCGGGAAAGGGTTGCGCTGGCATCTGACACGGCTGAGGCGGATGTTGGGGTGCCGGCGGGAAGTTCGCCTCCGGCATGGCTCGTGTTGGGCGCCCACGACGATTACCCGCGCGACGAGTTCATGATCGCCGTGGGGATCGGCGGTGACCTCGAGGGCGCAGAGAGGAGCGCTACCTCCGACCTGAGCAACCAGGTCACGTCGCAGGTAGCAGGGTTGTCCGCAGAGGGTCTGCTGGACATTAAGGCGGTGGCGAGCTGGTACGATCCTGTGACCGACACCTATTACACACTGGGGGTGCTGAACCGGTCGGAGACGGCTGCCAAGTGCCAAGCGCTTATCGAAGAGGCACTCAAGTCGAGCGCGGAGCTTTACGAGTTGTCCCGTAACCACTACCGGGCGGACAACTACGTCACCGCTTTGCAGGGGTATCTTGATGTCATCGGTCTCCTGCAGAGGGCATCGAAGCTCCAGCGCGTGGCCGCGTTCGTGCAACCCGCCCGGGCGGCCGAGTTCGCCACCCTCACGAGGGACGCGCCACTCACGGAAGCAAAGACGGGTCTGCGCGAGGTTCTGGAGAGCCTTTCACTGAGGAAGGTTGGCGGTGACAGTCAGTGGACGCCGCCGGGCGTGGCCCTGGGCAGGCCCCTTACCGTCCTGCTGACGGCTGGACCGAGCGCTAAGGCTGTGCCCGATTTCCCGCTTCTGTTCAGCTTCAAGGCAGGAGGCGGCAAGCTCGAGAGCATCGTGAGAACCGGGGCAAACGGCGCCTCTGCGTGCAACGTGCAGCGCGTCGAACGCTCCGATGAGCCAGTCGGATCGATCGAATGCACCCTTGCGCTGCAGGAGGTGAACAGGGAGGTCGACCTGGTCGGCATAGCAGGTCCGCACGTTACCTTCAACTACGTCGTGCGATCGCGAGCCAATACTCAACTTGCCCTTTACCTCGACGAAAGAGATTCGGAGGACAAACAAGTCACGGATCAGCTCTTGCGTCAGACCGTAGTGGAGGCGCTGACAGCCGACGGGTTCCAACTCGTCGAACAAGCACTCGTAGAGGCGTCGGCGAGAGATTCCAGTTTGAAGTCCGACGCAACGGAGGCCGAAGTGCTCAGTGCCCTTGGTGCTCTTAATAATGATCCCGAGGGTAAGGGTTTCACGTTGATGGTCATAGGAGGGACCCACTGCCGGCTGGTCGACACTGCAGAGACATCGCGGGGCGAGATCTACTTCGTGCACGCACAGACCAGGTTGAGGGTGATTGACGGGGGCCTCCCAGCGGACCGGACGGTCGCGGAGATCGAGGTTGTGGGCAAGGGCGCTTTCGCAGGCGACCTTCAAGAAGCAGCTCTGCGCGCGAGGGCAAAGGCGGCACAGCTAATGGCGGCCAAACTCGTGGATGCGCTGAACCAGAAGTTCGGCACCAAGTAAACGTCTGCTCTAACAAGCAAAAGGAGTGAAAATGGCGGACAACAGGATCGGGATGAATCTGGTGACACTCAAGAACGGTCTGGACGCGGGTGCCCTACTGGGGAATCTGGACCGGGTCAGTCAGGCTGGTTTTCAGAGCGTGGGCGTATGGGTCAGCACCGTCGCCCAGTGGAAGGAGTCTCGTCGCTCTGTATCCGATCTTGCCAAGGAGATAGAGGATCGCAATCTGGCCGTGGATGAACTCTGCTTTGTCGGCGTGTTGAATGCGGACGGCACTGTGGCGGACCGGCGGCGAGAATTCGAGTGGGCCAGCGAGTTAGGCGCACCCGCGGTGATAGGCATAATCGGCGACCCCGGGGCGCCGCTGGACAAGGTCAGGGAGGACTGGGGAGAGTTCGTGCGACGAGTTGAGGACATCGGCGTGGCGGCGGCCTTCGAGTTTATTGGTTCCTGGGCTCAGTACAACTCCCCGGCTCGGGCGTGGGAGGTCATCCAGGCCGGCCCTGAGCTGGGGACAATGGTATTTGACACGTTTCACTTCTGGCGGGGCGGATGTGATTTGACGGAGATAGAGCAGGTGCCGGGGCAGCGCGTCAGCCTGGTGCATCTGAACGACGTGAAGGATGTGCCGCGCGGCCAGGCCACGGATTCCGACAGGACATATCCCGGACGGGGCGTCATCCCGCTTGGGGAGATCCTCGGCCGCCTGATCGCTGGCGGCTTCACAGGCCCGCTGTCAATGGAGATCTTCGGCGAGGTGCAGCAAAGGGACCCAGACGAGGTCTGCCGCCGCGCCCATCGGGCGGCAACAAAACTGGTTGCCGGGCTGTAGCCCTAAAGCGGCGGGGTGCGCTGCGGCAGCTTGACTTCGGACGGGATTTTGCCTATCATGGTTTGCTCGTCAGGTTGACCGTCTCAGGGGAGTCCTTTTGGGCTCTTCTGCACACGACGTCGGTCCCGTGCCTTCTTAGTCAATAAGGAGTGTGTCTATTCCAAGCTACCGCGTCAACGAACGCGTGAAGTCGAACATGGTTCGGCTGGTGCTTGCGGACGGTCAGCATCTCGGAATTGTAACAAGGGAGCAAGCACTGCAACGAGCTCAAGAAGAACACATGGACTTGGTGGAAGTGGCCCCGGAGGCCGATCCCGCGGTCTGTAAGCTGATGGACTACGGGAAGTTCAGATACCGTCAGAAGAAGCGGGAACGGCAAAAGCAGCACAGGTCTCAGGTGAAAGAGATCCGGATCGGCCCGGGCACTCAAGAGCACGATTTGGACTTCAAAGCCGACCGCATTCGCGAGTTCCTCCAAGAGCACGACAGGGTGCTGGTCAGCATGTCTCTCTCAGGGCGTCATAAGGCGCATGGTGATCTGGCCCTGGAGCGCATGCGCGCCTTTGCGGGACGCTTCGAGGATGTGGCGAAGATCGAACGCCCCGCCACGCGGGAAAGGGCAAACCGGCTTACCGTGCTTCTGGCTCCGCGCTGAGCAGCCGGAGACGTGAGCCGCGGGTGAGTACTGTCGGGGAGAGCCGCATTGGCTTCACGTCTCGATCGGCCCTCTGATCTTAGTTCTGTTTACTCTGGATCGGTTGGTCCCCATGAGCAAAGGCGCCATGAAAACGCACAAGGGGCTCAAGGCTCGAGTCCGGGTTACCCGGACGGGCAAGGTGCTCCACCGGCGGAGCGGAAAGAGCCATCTGATGAGTGGCAAGCGCGGCAAGAAGGTCCGGCAACTCCGGCGCAAGGCCAAGATATCGCCTGGCGATCGCAAGGTGCTCAAGCGCCAATACGGCGTGGGATAGCGGAACCGGCCAGCATGGCTCGAACCAAACAACGGGTAAGATAGATGAGGACGCGAAAAAGCGCAGCGAGAAGAAGAGGAAGGAAGCGGTTGCTCAAGGCCGCTAAGGGCTACCGGGCAGCTCGCGGCAGGCATTACCGAGCGGCCAAGGAGACCCTACGCAGGGCCTGGCGCTATAGCTGGATCCACAGGCGCCGGAAGAAGCGCGAATTCCGCCGCCTCTGGATAGTCAGACTCAGTGCGGCCGTGCGCATGCGCGGCATGAATTACAGTCGGTTCATGGCCGGACTGAAACGTGGCGATGTCGCCTTGAATCGGCGAGTCCTTGCCGACCTGGCCGTTGCCGATCCCGCCGGCTTTGACACGGTTGTGGCGCTTGCGAAGAGTCAGCTATAGCACCACCCGAGTGTCCCCCCACGGCCGAGCTACATCCAAGATGCGCCTATGCTCTTGAGAAGAGCGAAGAGAGAGGGGGCGCGACGTGAGTGAACGAGCCGAAGAGATCCTGTGCGAGGCGCGCGAGCTTCTGTCTCGTGCAGCCGCCTCTCAGGAGGTCGAACGGCTGCGCGTGCGCTACCTGGGGCGAAAGGGCGCCATAGCCGAGCTTCTTGCATCCATCCCCAACCTTCCGGCCGAGCAAAGACCCGCTGCCGGCAAGGCCGCGAACCGCGTCAAGGCCGAATTGACCTCCCTCGTGGAAGAGGCGGCGGGACGCGTCGCCCAACGAGAGGTGGCGGGCGGCGCAACCTTCGACCCTACGCTGCCAGGACGACGGCCCCCGCTCGGCCACGTTCATCCCCTTGCCCAGGTGCTCGAGGAGATCGTAGACACTTTCCGAACGCTTGGGTTCAGCGTTGCCGAGGGGCCAGAGGTCGAGCTGGATTGGTACAACTTCGAAGCGCTGAACATCCCACCGGACCACCCTTCGCGCGACGACTTCGATACGTTCTACGTGGATGAGCGCGTGCTGCTGCGCAGCCAGACCTCCACGGTCCAGATTCGCACCATGGAACGCCTCAGGCCCCCCATTCGCGTCATTGCGCCGGGCCGATGCTTCAGGCCCGACACCGAGGACGCTCGGCACACGGCCATGTTCCATCAAGTGGAGGGCCTCCTGGTGGACGAGGGCGTGAACTTGGGCGACTTGAAGGCGGTGCTCCACTTGTTCGCCCGCGAGTTCTTCCATCAGGAGACCGAGGTCCGCTTCCGCCCGTCGTTCTTCCCGTTCACCGAGCCCAGCGCCGAGGTGGACTGCACGTGCCCTGTATGCCACGGCGATGGTTGTACGACCTGCTCCTACAGCGGCTGGCTTGAAATACTCGGCGCCGGCATGGTGGACCCCAATGTGTTCGACGCAGTGGGCTACGACTCTGAGAAGTACACTGGGTTTGCGTTCGGAATGGGGGTCGAGAGGCTGGCCATGCTCAAGTATCGCATCAACGATATTCGGCTTTTCTACCAGGGCGACGTTCGCTTCCTTCGGCAATTCTGAGGTGGCCGCCGGGGCTTCGAAACCATGAAGGTCAGCTACGATTGGCTCAGAGAGCATTGCGAGTTCGAGATGCAGCCGCACGAGCTGGCGAATAGCCTGAGCGGCGTCGGCCTGTGCGTGGATACGTACGAGCCCATCGGCGAGGACTGGATGCTGGACGTCGAAGTGACGCCGAACCGGCCGGATTGCCTGAGCCACATGGGTATCGCGCGCGAGATCGCTGCGCTGACCGGAGGGCGCCTGAAGCCTCTGGAGATCGCCGTCCGCGAGGCCGAGGACCTGGCATTCGACGACATCTCGTCGGTCAAGGTCCGCTGTCGTGACCTGTGCCCGCACTACACTGCCCGCCTGATAAAGGGCCTCCAGGTCGGCCCCTCGCCGGAGTGGCTTCAGAAACGACTCATCACCTGCGGCCTGCACACCATCAATAACGTCGTGGACGTGACGAACTACGTCCTGCTTGAGACGGGGCAGCCGCTCCACGCCTTCGATCTGGCACGGCTGGAAGGACGGAAGATCGTCGTGCGTCGCGCCCGCAAGCGCGAGAGAATGGTCACCATTGACGGCGCCGAGCACGAACTTGACTCTGAGACATGCGTCATAGCCGACGCTTCGAGGGCGGTCGCGGTTGCAGGAGTCATGGGGGGGACGGAGAGCGAGATCGGCGAGTCGACAACGGACGTGTTGCTGGAGAGCGCCCGGTTCGACCCACGCAACATCCGCCTCACCTCCCGCAGGCTCGGCCTGCCGAGCGATTCGTCCTACCGCTTCGAGCGCGGCGTTGACCCGGAGGGCGTGGAATGCGCGTCGCGGCTCGCCTGCAAGCTCATCATGGAACTCGCGGGCGGACGCCTTGCCAGAGGCATGGGCAACGTCCGCGCCGACAAGTGGCGGCCGCACACCGTCACCCTGCGCTACAGCCGTCTGTCATTGGTGCTCGGCATCGAGGTTCCTCAGGCGGAGGTGCGCCGCATATTCGAGGGGTTGGAGCTTCAGACAAGGAAAGAGACGCGCAGCCGCATCACCGTCCTCATCCCGAGCTGGCGCAGTGACCTGACGCGCGAGATTGACCTCATCGAGGAGGTGGCCCGCATCCACGGGTACGACAAGATCAGCGAAGCAACCGGCATACCCGTAGTGATGTCGCCGCTCTCACAGCGACAGCGTTGCGAGCGGGCTTTGCGCCGCCTGCTCAGCGGTCAGGGCTTCACCGAAGTGATGACCTACAGCCAGGTCGCAAACACGCCAGTGCAGCGCGCGCAGCCGTGGCACAACGGGGAGCTCATCGCGCTGCGCAACCCCGTCACGTCTGACAAGACCCATCTTCGCGTCACCAACATGGCCAACCTGCTCGCCGTCAAGGGCTTCAACGCAGCCCACGGCGCCGGGGAAGTTGATTTGTTTGAGTTGGGCAAGGTTTACCTCCCGCGCCCCGACTCCAGCGACGGCCTGCCGAAGGAGCAGATATGCCTCTGCCTGCTGACCGACCGTGAGGACGGATTCTCCCTTCTAAAGGGTGTGCTGGAGAACGTGCTTGAGGCGCTGCACGTCGAAGGGGAGGTTGATGAAGCGTTCGACGCGTCGACCAAGCAGGTCGGCCCATTCGCCGAGGGGGAATCAATGGTGTTCGGGCTTGGGGGCAAGCTGCTGGGCTGCGTCGGGCTTGTCCGCGAAGACGTCGCCGGGGAGTTTGACCTGCCGAACCGCCCTGCGCTGATGGAGGTTGATTTCGACCTGCTTGTGGGGGCTTCGCGCCACGCGCCGCCGGCTCAGCCGGTTCCGCGCCACCCGTCCGTCCGACGCGACATCGCAGTCGTGCTCGACGAGAGCGTAAGGTGGGCGGATCTGCGGCGTTGTGTCCTCGAAAGCGGCCCGCAGCACCTCGATTCGCTGGAGTTCTTCGACGTGTACCGCGGCCCGCAGATTCCGGCGGGCAAGAAGAGCATCGCGTTCTCCGTCATCCTGCGCTCGCCTGAGCGGACGCTGACCAGCGAGGAGGCCGACGCGGCCCACGACCACATCGTCGCCGCACTCAGAGAGCGCCTCGGCGCGGAGCTGAGGCAGGCGTGACGCCCGCAGGTTGACAATCCTCCCATCCGTCACTACGATACACTCTCGCCGGTCATGTGCTGCGCGAGGGGTTCCTGGGCGCGGCGATCTCCAGCCCCTGAGCGCAAGCACCACGTGGACCGGGAGTATGATCAGCGGGGCGCTCTCCGCACCACCCACTGATCCCTGAGCCCTCTGGGACATCTACCGTGGAGCCAGTGTTCAACACTGTCGCGATCGTGGGGCCCGGCCTCGTCGGCGGGTCGCTGGGCGCGGCCATCCGCGAGCGCGGCCTCGCGAAGCGGGTCATCGGCATCGGGCGGCGCGAGACGTCCTTGCAGGAAGCGCTCAGCGTGAGCGCCGTTGACGAGACCACGCTCGACCTCCGCAAAGGCGTCCACGAGGCCGATCTGGTCGTGCTCGCCACCCCCATCAGCGCATTCGGCCAGGTCGTCGGCGAGGCCTCAGCCTCGATGAAGGAGGGCGCGATTCTAACGGACGTCGCCAGCACCAAGCAGCACGTGATCAAGGTGATCACGGCAGCTCTTAAGCACCGGCAGGACATCGTCTATGTCCCCGCGCACCCGATGGCCGGCGGCGAGCGACGGGGCGCGGCCAGCGCCGACGCGAACTTGTTTGAGGGCAGCCCGTGCATCTTGACTCCGCTCCCTGAAACACCTCAGGACGAGCTGAACCGCGTTCGGGAGCTCTGGAAAAGCGTGGGCGCGACCGTGCACGTAATGGATTCTAAGGAGCATGACCGACTAGTGGCGCGCATCAGCCATCTGCCCCACCTGGCAGCCGCGGCACTCCTGGAGACCATCTGCGCCGGCGAGGGCGAGATGGCCGGCGGCGGCCTGACGGACACGACGCGCGTCGCCAGCGGCGACCCCGCTCTCTGGCGCGGCATCTGCGAGACCAACGCGGGAGAGATCTGCTCTGCACTCGAAGCGTATGCCGGGGTTCTGGAGCGTATCCGTGCCCTCATCGCCGGCGGCGAGTTCGACGAGGTCGAGGAACTGCTGCGTGACGCGAAGAAACGGCGTGACGACCTCCTGGCGAGCAGGGAGGTTAGAGATGAGCAGCGACAATAGCCAGGAACGGCCTTGCGTTGTCTGGCCTCTGATGTATTTTGAGGCCCAATGGCAGGACGAGGCGTACGACATGAGCCCGTGCCTCCTTCTTGTACGCGCTCAGCCCAGTGAACTGACTTTGATGGCTGAGAGCCTGGAATCGTCTGCGTGGTCTGATGCCAGATACACATTTGATGGAGCATACGCACTCCGTGATGATGTGGAATGGCTTCTCGTCAATACGTTTTTGGTTGAACATCCACAGCCTGTCGAGAATCTGAACGAGGGGCACGAGGGGCAGGTGGACTATCTTCCGTTCCTTCATCCTGTTCATGGACTTCTTACCAAGAGCTTCTTGACTGCGCTATGCATCGTCAAGCCGAACCAAGCAATAGCCCCAGTTGCATTCAGGGCGGAAGCGGCGTCTAACGGAAGAATCGTCCGGATTGGCGAGGCACAGGAACGTCATGATCTGGGTGGGGACCGATATGAGACACCGGGGTGCCACGAGGAAACCACACCGTTTGACGATGAGGATCTGGAGCGTCTTGGCCAAGTATGGCCCGCTATGGCCAAGCTGCGGAACCTCCAGGGCTGGGCAGAAGAAATGGTCCCAGAACGTTTTTCCTCCTTCGTGGAATTGCAGCAGGAAGAGGCAAGAGGTGGTACCAGACTTGGACGAGCACTGCTGCTATTCGAAGACGGGTTACGACTTCCGCTACTTCACGCTTTTCTTTCCATGTGGTTGGTCCTGGAAACGTTGTACACCGACGGGCATGGCGAAGTCATTCACAAGCTGGCAACAAGGCTGGCCTGGGTTGTTGCGGGAGATAGTCTCGAGGCACGCGAACGTTGCTTCAAAGCTGCAAAGGCTGCGTACGAGGCAAGGAGCGATATCGTACACGGTAAGAATAGGAAGTCTCAGAACGAGAACACAGACGGCTTCAAGGTTGCCTTCCAGTTTGCCATGAGAAGCCTCGAACGAATTCTGTGCGACAAGGAACTCTTTGATGTGTTTACTCACCCCGACGACAGCATCCGCGGATTCTTCAGAAGGTTGGACCTCGGAGTGTGGCAACCGAACCCTGAGCCCTGAACCCTGGGGTTGAGCACGAGGACGATAGGAGATTATGCAACATCGAATCGAAGTCATTCATAAGCAGCACTGCAACGACCCCGGGGGTCTGAGCGCGCTGGGCGAGGCGCGAGACCTGGGGGTCAAGTCCGTCCGGGACGTGCGTGTTCTGAGCGTCTATATCGTTGACGGCGCCCTTGGCGACGACGAGTTGCGCCTGCTGTCCGAGAGGCTGTTTCTGGACCCGGTGGTGCAGCAGTGCCGCATCTGCGGCCCACGCCAGGAGGGCTGGCCCTGGGCCGAAGGAAAGGGCGTCCACACCATCGAGGTCAGCCGCAAGCCGGGCGTCATGGATCCCGTGCAGCAGAGCGCCATGAAGGGGGCAGCCGACCTTGGCCTGGCCGACAAGATCGTTAGCATCCGCACCGCCCGCAAATACCTGCTCCGGGGCGACCTGACACGTAAGCAGCTCGAGAGGATCGCCCTCAAAGCGCTGGCGAACAACACTATCGAAGACGTCCACATTGACGAACCGGAGGTAGCTTATCCACTCAGACAGGTCGAGTACGAATTCAAGCCCGTGAGCGTGCCGATACGCGAGGCCGGAGACGACGAGCTGATGCGCATCAGCCGCGAGGGCGTGCTCTCGCTCACGCTCGAAGAGATGAAGGTCATCCAGAAACACTTCGCCGACCTCCGCCGCGACCCCACCGACCTGGAGCTGGAGATCCTGGCGCAGACCTGGAGCGAACACTGCGTGCACAAAACCCTCAGGGGGCACGTGACCTACGAGGGCCCCGTCCCGCCGGGCTGGGAAGCCTACGTCAAGGATGGCAAACTGGTGCTCGACAACATGCTCAAGCAGACGGTCGCCCGTGCCACGGCGGAGCTTGCCAAACCGTGGTGCGTGAGCGTGTTCCAGGACAACGCGGGCGTGATCGAGTTCGGCGAGGGCTACGATGTCTGCTTCAAGGTCGAGACGCACAATCACCCCAGCGCCATAGAGCCCTACGGCGGCGCGAACACCGGCATCGGCGGCGTCATACGCGATCCCCTGGGCACGGGGCTCGGCGCCAAGCCGATAGTGAACACGGACGTCTTCTGCTTCGGCCCTCCGGACATGGCGGAGCAGGACGTGCCGCCGGGCGCGCTGCACCCCAAGCGCGTCCTGAAGGGCGTCGTGGCGGGCGTGCGCGACTACGGCAACCGCATGGGCATACCCACGGCAAACGGCGCCGTGTACTTCGACGAGCGATACACGGGCAACTGCCTGGTCTACTGCGGCAACATCGGTCTCATCCCGGCCGACAAGATCGCCAAAGCCTCCCAGCCCGGGGACTACGCGCTTGTCGTAGGAGGCAGGACCGGACGCGACGGCATACACGGCGCGACATTCTCGTCAGTCGAGCTGACCAGCAAGAGCGAAGAGGTATCGGGAGGCGCCGTGCAGATCGGCAATGCCATCACGGAGAAGAAAGTCCTGGACACGCTGCTCAAGGCGCGCGACAGGGCGCTCTATACTTGCGTGACCGACTGCGGGGCAGGCGGGTTGAGCTGTGCCGTGGGCGAGATGGGCGCGGAGATAGGCGCCGAGGTCGAGATCAGCGACGTCCCCCTCAAGTACCAGGGTCTCTCCTACACAGAGATATGGATCTCCGAGGCCCAGGAGCGGATGGTGCTGTCCGTGCCGCCCGAGAACCTTGACGAGATAATGGAGGTGTTCTCCAGCGAGGACGTCGAGGCGACCATCATAGGGCGCTTCACCGACGACGGGATGCTGCGCGTGAAATACCAGGGGAACATGGTGGCGGAGATGCCGATGGAGTTCGTGCATCACGGCCTGCCTCGCTTCAGGGAGACAGCTCGCTGGCAGCCTCCGCCCCACCCGGAGCCGTTCGTTGAGGAATCCTTCGGGGCGGCGCGTGCGCAGGTTCGGCGCGCCTGCGAGGAGGTGCTCAAAGGCGCAGCCGACTACACCCGCGCGCTGGAGCGCATCCTGGCCGCGCCAAACGTGCGCTCAAAGGAGTGGATAGTCCGGCAATACGATCACGAGGTGCAGGGACAGACGGTCCTGAAGCCCCTTGTGGGCGTCGGGAACGACGGCCCGGGGGACGGCTGCGTAATCGCCCCGATCCTGGGCTCATATCGCGGCATCGCTGTCGCCTGCGGGCTTAACCCGAGATACGGCGACATCGACACTTACCATGGCGCAGCGAGCGCAATAGACGAGGCGCTGCGCAACATAACCGCCGTTGGCGGCTCGCTGGAGCGAACGGCCATCCTCGACAACTTCTGCTGGGGCAACACGCGAAAGCCCGAGCAGCTCGGCACCCTCGTGCGGGCGGCTCTGGCCTGCTACGACGTCGCCAAGGGCTTCGGCGTGCCCTTCATCAGTGGCAAGGACAGCCTCAACAACGAGTTCAACACCGGCACGGAGGTCATCGCCATTCCCCCCACGCTGCTCATCAGCGCCATCTCTGTCATGGACGACGTGCGGCAGGCCATGAGCATGGACCTCAAGGAAGCCGGGAACCTGCTCTACGTGGTGGGTGTGACGTATCCGGAGCTGGGCGGATCGCATTACTACGACCTGTTCGGCCTTATCGGGCAGTGGGTGCCGCAGGTGCGCGTAGAGCCTGCGCGCGCGGCCATGGAAGCTGTCTGCCGTGCAAACCGCAAGGGGTTGGTGCGCTCGTGCCATGACCTGTCTGAGGGAGGTCTGGCCGTAGCGGCGGCGGAGATGGCCTTCGCCGGCGGCATGGGCCTGGCGATTGACCTTTCGGCCGTGCCTCTCGACGGGAGCGCGGCGCTCCGGCGGGACGACGTGCTGCTGTTCAGCGAATCGAACAGCCGCTTCCTGGTCGAAGTGAGACCCGACAATGCTGCGGCGTTCGAGGCGGAATGCAACGGGACGGCCGTGGCGCGCATAGGCAAGACCGACGCGTCGAGCTGTTTCGTCGCAACGGGGCTCGACGGGCGAGAGGTGGTGCGTGCTGAGTTGAGCCGTCTCAAGTCAGCCTGGCAGACGCCCCTGTTCCCCGGCCACGACGAATAGCGGCCGGCGCCGGACCTGTCCATCAGTCAAGCGTGCCGGCGCCTGTGAGATCGAGCACTACATAGCAGTGAGAGCGACCAAGTGGGCAAGAAGGCTGCTCGGCGGGTGCGGCGGCGCATCGTGGACTGCCACGGTCACGTCAAGTGGTACGGCTACGACGCCCGCAGGCTCGTCGAGAACATGGACGAGCACGGCATCGGCGTGATGTGGCTGCTCACGTGGGAGCTGTCGGCGGACGACGTTGACGCCGCATCGCACGGGCGCGCCTTCTGGCCCGGGCGCGTCGGCATGCCGATAGAAGACGTCATCGAAGCAGTTGAGCTTTTCCCCGAGCGCTTCGTCCCGTTCTATGCGCCTGACCCCTGCCGTCCCGGTGCGCTTGAGAGGCTTCGCAGTGCGGTGGAGTACCACGGCGTCCGGGGCGTCGGCGAACTGAAGCACCATGCGATGCTCGACGACCCCCGAGCGCTCCAGATGTTCCACTACTGCGGCGAGGCCGGCCTGCCCGTCACCTTTCACATGGACGTGCCGCTGCCCAGGCACAATCCGAGCGGCGATCCGGGACGCTGGTACTGCTGCGACTGGGAGAACCTGGCGCGGGCGCTCGCGCTGTGTCCGAAAACCACCTTCCTCGGCCACGGCCCCGGGTTCTGGCGCGAGATATCCGGAGACGCCGACTCAAGCCCGGACAGCTATCCGACCGGCCCGGTGACACCCGGCGGCCGGCTGCAGCGGTACCTCGACGCCTACCCCAACCTCTACTGCGACCTGTCGGCCGGAAGCGCCCTGAGAGCGCTGAGCCGCAGCCCGGAAGTGGGACGGGAGTTCCTCCTGGAGCATCAAGACCGCTGCCTGTTCGGGCGCGACTACTTCGACGATAAGCTGCACCGCTTCATCACAAGCTGCAGACTGCCCCCCGCAGCGGCGGACAGCATAATGGGCGGCACTGCGCTCCGCCTCGTCCCGCTGCAAAAGCGCTGAGCACGTAAAGAGCCTCTGACAGAATGACCCGTGGCCGCGACGGGGTGGATTTCGCTGCAGGCCAAGGAGCGTGAGTGATGGCGCATAAGGGGTCCGATGCGCCAAGCCTCCGCGACACAGGCATGCAGCAAAAGACGTCCCGTCCCTTCGGGTTGCGCCTCGGGCCGGCGTCTGCGGCGTCAGGGCGCCTCACCGTGCCTGACCCTGGCACGCCGTCGTCGCCCTTCCTTGCATCCATCCGGCCGGAGGCGCAACGCGGCTCACGCGGCATCCTGTTAGAGGCTCTACACGCCCAGGCCCGGACGCTACCATGGTAAATTGAAAGGCCGAGACCCTCGCCTCGGCCCATCGCAGGAATGCTATAGGCGTCTCCCGCCATCCCCCCCGGGGTATCCTCCCTCACGGCAGCGGAGGCAGATTGGTCGGAGTATAGACCTCGAAACTCACCGTCTTGCTGTACACACTGTCCTTTTTCGTCTCGACAACCGCCACATCAATACGGCCCTGCTGCAGCCAACGGTGAATGGATTCGATACTGGCCGTCTGCGGATGCTCCGCGACCAGGAAGTAACCGGCGATTATGGGCCTGCTGTGGCCGCGCCGATAGAAGGCCGCCTCCTCCAGGTTCGCCGGAAGGGTACCAACGAACAGCACGGCGTCTACCGGTGCCGACCGAACACACCCGTCCGACAGGGTCTCCGCAGTGGCAGCATTACTGCGCTCCTCGCCGACTACCTGAAGCTCCGTATGGCCCAGCGCCGGCAGGAGGCCCGCCTCGAACAACGGCCATGAGCCAGAGCCCCCGGCGCCGCTCCCCCCGGCCATGCCGTACCCTGCGACTACGTACACGCGCCTTCCCGGCCCAAGACGGTCCTTCAGCGTCTCGCCGATGCGCTTGCCCGCCTCCCTGAGGTCACCGGGTTCGGGACCTGGGCGGCCGGCTGTTCGGCCCACCAGCACGTGGAAGAAAGCCCTGTCCAGCACGAGCAGAACCAGCGCAAGCACACAAACGGTGAGCACAGGCCTGCCCCACCGCGCCCCCACCCTCACCCCGGCCACGTAGGCCACGATGGCCCCGAGAAACAGCACAATCGCCGCTACTGGAAACACTTTCCACCCTCCTCAACGCGCTAACCCAATGGTGAGATCCGGACCGGCAGACAGGACTCTGCCCATTGTTGACCCAAGGGCAACCCCCCCCGGCCTTCTCCCGGTGGCAGAGGCTTACCCGCCTTGGCGGGGGAAGGTGATGGGTCCTTCATTCCGTCCCCTTGAATGAACGGGGACCGGCCAATGACCGATCCCCATTCCAACCGTCCCCTTGATGGGGACCGGTCAGTGACCGGTCCCCATTCCAATCTACCATTAATAAAAGGTCCATGGACCGGTACAGGTGCCCGGGGGTGTACCCGCCGGCGTCATACCGATCGGCTTCTCAATGCCGCACCAAGAGGTAAGGCCCTGACACGTGCACGTGAGCGGGGTCAGTGTGTGGCAGTTGCCGGTCATGATCTTAGCGTCACCAGCACACGCGGGGAAATCATTGTGAGCTTCGGGCACGCAGTACCCGTACATATTGCAGCCGCTGAGATCCTTGTTGCAGTTAACTGCACGCGTCTGCAGCCACGAGAGCGCCTCGGCATGCTCGTCGCCCATCATAAAGATGTCGGCGCCCATCACCCTTGCGATGCCGCCAAGCGGGAGCGGCCTCCCATACGCCTTCAGGCCGTATGCAAAGATCTCCGAGCCGGTGGCCATGTTGTGTTCGCCGGGCCATACCGGCCGGTCGTCCCAGGGGATCAGGTTTCCCGAAGAGACGGTGGCGGTACCCCACAGGGGATTCAAGCTGCTCATTGACATACCCTGAGCGAGGAATACCTTGCCGGGCTGCGCCAACGCCGACGTCTTGAAATGCTTCCCGACGCCGAAGTCCACGGCCGTGGCCGGAGGCGCGGGCGAAGTCGGCCACATTATGTTGGTGGTGCCGAGGTTGGTCAGCACATAGGCCGGCCTCGCTTTAACAGAAAGCGGGTCGCCGGCGAGCTGAGCCTTCAGGGTAGTAAGGGACACGTCGCGCGTCCGCACTGGGCATTGGATCATGGTGGCCACAGGCATATACTGGTAGATCTTGACCAGCCAGTGGCCCATGTGCGGTCCCTGTCGGGCGGCGTCGTAGGGTACTGCTCTGGGGTCACCCGGCGGCACTTCCTTGCCGAGGAAGTCATAGCCCGCATCCGCGGGGAACCTGTACCGGGTGCGATTATCGTTATTCGGGATCGCCGAGTCTCTGTTAATGTTCTCGCCAGGGAACCAATCGCCGTAGTCGGTCTCGTACATGGCCGCGCCCAGAAGCAGGTTCCGTGCGTTGGACTGGCACTTCACGGTCTTCGCCTTGTCTCGGGCGCCCTCCAGGGCCGGCATCAGCAATGCGGCCAGGATGCCTATAATCGCTATAACGACCAACAACTCAATGAGCGTAAAACCCCGCCTCTTCATCATCCGCACCTCCTCAAAAAGGATGAAAACTATGCCACGAAACCCTTACCAAACCGGCCGCATTATACCGCGGCCGCAACGATTGTCAAGGGCAAATTTCGCAAAAAATCCTCGATATTTTCCGGCTCTTCACCGCGTCGGAAAAGCCGTCATGAGTATAGCTTGCGGTGTTCTTGCCCCCCGGGGATTTCGCAGGCGCGGACGGTCCTGGTCGGGCTCGGCAGGGGATCCCACTGAGGCGCGTGTCGCAAGCATCACGAATGCCTGTTGCTGCACTCGGCAAACGCGGCAGGCCGCCCCCGCATACCGGTCATGTCAGCCGCAAGTAGATGAGGAGAAGACCGATCACCATCAAGATCAACCATATCGGCTCGCCGTTGCGAATGGCTTGCATGGAAGACCAGCCCATCGGACGGGTGTCATGGTCGGGCGCAGGCCAGTGGGTGGGCACTACGGCCGGAGTCCTTTCACGCCACGTCTGCCAGGCCTCCCCGAAGCGCCTCCTCAGTTTGTCGTCTTCCCGTCTGATCGCCGGGACATAGAAGAGGTAGAATAGCACGGCCCAGATACAGACAGCCCAGGGGTGTCCGCAGGCGGCACACCACCCGACTGCAATCAGGCAATTGCCCAGGTATTGCGGGTGGCGAACAAAGGCATACGGGCCATGGGTTTCCAGAACCTCGTTCTTCCGAACATGCCCCGCAGCCCACAGGCGCACCAAAGCCCCGCCGCAAACCAGCGCGACCCCAACGATGAAACCCCACCAGGCCGGCCGCGCGAGGACAACAAGGAAGGCGCCGAAGACGCCGCCCATTGCCTGCCTGAAACGATGGCGCTTACTGCGGACGTCGTCGACGAACCGTCTCAGGCCAAGTTCCACTCTCTACTCCCCGTCAAGGTTTTGTACGGGGACACCTTGCGGACCCGCAAGGTGTCCCCGGCAAGGAAGACACCCTCACCCTTCCCTCTCCCACCGGGAGAGGGAAAGGGAGAGGGAACTACTGTTCCCTTCCTTCCAGGAAGATCAATAATATACGAGAAGCTGCGCGGCGCCTTCAAGACGATCAATGCAATCTTCGGCGGGAAAGACGTGACCAGCGGCTCTGTTGCGGCCACGCTTCATGAGCAGCGAGGAACAAGTGGACAGGGCAGCGCCGCAACCGCCGGGCCGGCGTGTCGCCCGTTCGCGCTACGACCTTCCTCTCAGGTCCGGAACATCCATCTTCATGCCGCCCTTGAGAGCGGACTCGTGCGCGATGATCCCTGGGACAGTCATGTCCATGGACTCATAGACGTCTATCGGCGGGTTGGTGTCGCTGCGGACGCTTTCGACAAACTCCTCGGCCATGACCTCCGTGTCGCCGCGGCCGTCGGGGCGCTCCATCAACTGTGCGGGCAGGTCTTGCCAGCCGCTCAACTCTCCTCCCACCTCCGTCCACCACCTCAGGATCACGCCGCCCGCGTTCAGCATCATGGCTGAGCCGCGCGTGCCGACGAAGTTGAAGTACTGCGAGTACGGGTGCGCCACTGCGAACCCGTTCGTCAGACGGATGACGGCGCCCCCTTCGCTTTCGAACAGCGCTGACTCAAGGTCTGTCGGGGCGAGGTCAGGCGCCGTTCTGCCGCAGATGCTGAGGCCGAACGCGGAGACCACCCGGTCGCCGAGCAGCCGGAGTATGGGTCCCAGCGTGTGCGAGCAGTATTGGATGGGCGGCAGGTGCGTCGCGCGCCACGTCTTCTTCGCGTTGGGACGCTTGTGCCGCTCTGCATAGGGGACAAACCCGTCCTCGTCCACAAGCATAAGGCCGCGGCAATCGTGGGTGTAGTCGCCCTCGGCGTAGATGATTTCGCCGAACTTGCCGGCCTCGGCCATCTCCAGGATGTGGAGGAACGATCCCCTCCAGATGTAGTTCTCGGCGAGCATGTACTTGAGGCCCGTTTTCTCCACCGCTGCCACCACCCTGCGCGCTTCGTCCAGGGAATAAACGCACGGAGTCTCGCAGAGCACGTTGGCGCCGCGCTCCAGCGCTTGCAGGGACTGCTCTGCGTGCACCGGACCGGGGCTTATGACGGCAACGATGTCCAGTTCCTCATCGAGGAACTGCTCGTAACTGGTGTACGTCGCCGGGCCTGTGAGTCCCTGGAACGTCGCCGGGTTCGGGTCGCAAACCGCGACGACCTCGCAGCCCTCCATGCGCGACAACGTCTCGACAAACAGCTTCCCGCGCCCCAATCCCGCGACACCGCAACGTAACTTCATCTGTTTCTCCTCTGGCTGTGTAAACGGGCACCCATTGTACTGGCGCCTGGCGTTCAGGCAAGCTGCGGCGCGGATCCCTTCGGCGGTTACGGGGAGAACTGAAACGCATAGAGCTTGGAATCGCGCGTCAGGATGCGAAGCCGAATCGGCCTGCCGGCCAGGGCCGACAGATCGCTCTCCCCGCGCATCACGGCCACGCCCAGAACACACCGACGTCTCTCTACGCCAAGTACCCCACACCCTCCTGCGGCTTGCCAACAGGACCTGCACCTTGTAGCATGTCAACCGCCCCGTTCACCAGGCAATCCCGGTAAGGCGCTGATTGCGCTACCGTGTCCAATGACATCTATGGAGGGAATAGCAATGCCTGACGAGATGTCACGCAAGGCCCGCTCCGACGTACAGTCCTTTGAGGTGGCAGAGGGAGATAGTTTCGGTGACCTTCTGTCGCCTGGCCGCGTCGAGACCGGCAAGAGGCTCAAGATCGGTCTCCTCGCAACAGGCTTCTTCGAGTACTGGCGCATGTACCCATCGCTCAAAGGCATGGCCGAGCAGGATGCCGGGGTGGTCCACGACCGGCTGTCGGAGAAGCACGATATCGTCTATTCGGGATTGGTGGACACAATGGACGCGGCGGATGCAGCGGGCCGGCGGTTCCGAGACGAGCAAGTGGACCTGGTGATCCTGGCCTATCGGACTTACGTGCCGGACACGTACATGCATCAGATGCTCTCCCATGTGCCAGGGGTGCCGCTGCTGGTCTTTGCGTCGCAATCGCGGGACAAGTTCGACTATTCCGACGATTACAGCGGCGTGCTTCGCAACAGCGGCTTGATGGCGCTGGTGCAACTCGTATGCGGCCTTCGCAAGATAGGTTCCACGGGCCATGCGATCGAGTCTGTTGCAGGGAGCATCCACGACGAGGAGGCCTATCGAAAGATCGACCGCTATATTGACGTGGTGACCGTCTACAAGCAGCTCAAGACGATGACGATCGGCGTCATCGGCCATGTCTTTCGGGGTATGTTCGATTTCGAATACGACAAGACAAAGGTAAAAGGGGTGCTGGGGCCGGAGGTGCTCAACATCCAGATTGACCACTTGATGGATCACTGGGAGAAGGCGCCGCTCGACGATCCGGACGTGCAGGCCATGATCCGCCATGCTCACGACGCATACACAATCGAAGGCGTCGGAGACACGGACCTCGACAATGCAGCCCGCGTTGCCGTAGCCCTCAGGCGACTTGTGGAGAGGTTCCGCCTCGATGGCGTGGCGCTGCTCTGCCAACACTTCATCGAGAAGAAGTTCAAGACGACGCCAAATCTGGGCCTGGCAGAGCTGCATCGCACAGGCCACCCGGGCGTCGCCGAGGGGGACGTCGTGGGATTGATCATGATGACGATCCTGCATCGCCTGACGGGCAACATGCCTTTCTTTGTCGAGTGGAGCGAGTTCGACGTGGAGCGCAATGCATGGATGCTGCTCGGGCACGGTTTCGGCGACCCTCGCCAGGCGCGCAACAAGCCGGTCAAGCTGACCCCTACGGCTGAGCAGTGGGGTTTGGAGGGAACGGGTTGCAGCACGTGTTTCGTCCCCAAGCCCGGCCCCTGCACCATGGCCCACTTTGTTCATCACGCGGAGGGATGGCGCATGCTCGTGAGCGGCGGCGAGCTGCTCGACCTGGACCCCCTGCCGATCAACGACGTGCACGCACTGGTCAAGGTGGATAGGCCGATAAGGGAGTTCACTGAGCTGCTGCTCAAAGCGGGCGTGCCGCATCACGCCATCACCGTGCGCGGCGATGTCCGACATGAACTTGGGCAGCTTGCCGAGCTCCTCGGCATGCCCACCATCCGGCTCTAATCCCAGGGAGAGGATTCATACGAACGGGCGGGGCCTTGTCCGGCACCCGCCCGCCGCTATGGAATCTTTCCTGGCGCCGACGCGCTCTAGTCGCGCACCCGCTGCTGCAGCGGCCACTTGCCGAACCGGTAGCCGTCGTCGCCGGCGATGTCTATCGTGGTGAACCCGACGATGAAGTCGAGTATCTGGGTCCAGCGCGCGTTCCACATGATGCCCACGTAGCCCAGGTGTGGGATGAAGTGGACGCAGGCCGGGGTGTAGTCGGGCGAGGGCCTGTTGTAGCCTGTCCCCATCAACGATGCCAGGCCGGCCAGTCCGCCGTAGCGCTCGTAGAGCGTGTTCGGGTCGTTCTTGTCGAACTTGCCCCAGCCCACCTCCTCATGCGAGACGATAAGGCCGTAGCAATGGTTGTAGTGCCTCGTCACGCCAATCTGGCCGCCTCCCCAGCCGATGAAATGCCCGTCCACGTTGCTGTAGCCGGCGACTAACAAGTCGAGGCTGTTCCAGTAGAGCCCGATGCAGGGCTTGGAGGTGACGGTGAACCCGAAGTCCACCATCTCCAGGCAGTCCTCGCCGCGGTACTGGAAGTACTTGGCGACCGCACAGCCCTGCGACGTGAACATGACGACCGCCACCGCTGCCACCATGGCCACTCTACGCAGACGCGTCATTGCTTCCATGCTCATTCCCTCTGTAACGAGACACTTCAAGCGTCCACTGAACCATTTGCCAAACGTGCTGCCATTATGCCATCTTGCAGGGGCCAAAGGCAAGCCGTATTCCCGACTGCAGAAGCCGGTTGCTCTGCTGCGGCGTGCGCCCCGCATGCGTCATCCAAGCCGTCACGCGCCTGCAGGCGGCGCCACGATGCCGCCGGTGCTGGCGTTTGTCCCCGCAGGCAGCCTTGACACCCAGGTTTGGGAAAGATATAAACTGGAGTGTGCTTCAGTAAGGTCCTGCGGCGGCTGCTATAGTGCAGGAGAGAATCACAGGATGTCGTCTCTGAATTACGGGATCTGCGAGGGTTGCCGGAAGCCGGTTCCCGCCGAACATGCGATTCGCGACGGCAAGGTGTACCTGAGGAAGACCTGCCCTGACTGCGGCGTGACGGAGGCCATGGTGAGTTCGGATGCGGCTACATGGCAGCACAAGAGGGACATCTGGCACTACGATCAGGAGGAGTTCCAGGGCTGTCTGTTCAAGTGCCAGAGCTGCTCGAGGCAGCACTCCCCGCGCATGGTGTTCCTGGACCTGACCAACCGCTGCAACATGAATTGCCCCATCTGCATTGCCAACGTGCCGGGCATGGGCTTCGAGTATCACCCCCCCATCGAGTACTTCGAGCACGTTCTGGATGCGCTGGCCCGGATGGAGCCGCAGCCGACGGTGCACCTTTTCGGCGGCGAGCCGACAGTGCGCGAGGATCTGTTCGAGATCATCGACATGGCGCACGGCAAGGGGCTCAGGGTGCGGATCGTCACCAACGGCCTGCGGCTCGCAGACGAAGGATTCTGCAAACGGCTCTGCGACGCGGGCGTGCCCGTGCTGCTGGCGTTCGACGGGCGGGATCCCGAGATATACAGCCGGCTGCGGAAGAATCCCTCGGCCTACGACAAGAAGCTGAAGGCCCTGGAGAACCTGCGCAAGTTCAGCAAGCGTAAGAACACGATCATGTGCTGCGTTGCGCGCAAGATCAACGACAGGCACATGCGGGACCTGATCGACTTCTGCCACGAGTGCCGCGATTTCATCTCGAGCATGCACCTGATCCCGCTGACGGAGACGTGGGAGGAGGGCACGTTCGAAACCGACATCTGCACGACGATGGAGGACGTGGAGCAGATCATCGACGAAGCCTTTCCTGAGGAGAAGGTCGAGTTCGTGCCGGCCGCGACGGGGCATTATCTGGAGCGGGCCATGACGTTCTTCGGCTCCCCGCGGCTGACGTTCGGCGGCGTGCATCCGAACTGCGAGTCCGCCACGTTCTTCCTCTCTGACGGCGAGCGCTATCGTCCGATCGGCCATTACTTGAAAAAGCCTCTCGACGAACTCGCCGAGCAGGCAATCCTCCGGGCGAAAGAGATCGAGAGCAAGCTGGAGAGTCTCGATCCCAACCGCTGGTTCCAGCGCTTGCGCGGGCGGTTCATCGTTATCCGGGCCCTTGGGGGGCCCATGCTCAGCGCGCTGGACTTCGACAAGTTGGTCAAGGGCAACAAGTTCATCTCCACGCTGCGCATCATCGGCGGGTTCCTCATCGGAAAACAGCTCAAGGATCTGCTGCGCAGGCACACGCACGTCGGCCACTCCCTCGCCATGATCGTGCTGCCCTTCGAGGAGTATCACTCGATCGACGGCCAACGCCTGCTCAACTGTGCGGCCGCGTTCGCGTTTGAAGACCCCGATACTGACGAAGTGCGGGTGATCCCCACATGCAGGTTTCTGCACTACAAGGACGAGATCTACCGCAAGATCGCCGAGAAGTACAACGGCGTGCGGACAGCGCGATGACCCGCGCCGCCCTGGCGGGTGTCCGCGGTCTGGATTATTTCCCGCCTTCTTGGCGTTGCGTCCTCAAATTTTCTCGGTATAATGGCGAATGATGCCCGTGCATCCTGAACGAGGAAGGCCCCCGGCCGGCATTCGTTGTGGTGTGTCTTGCGGCCAACCCTTGGCCGGACGCGTGCGGTCCGCAGGGTTGACGTGTAAGCGCGCCGGGGATAACCGCGAGACAAGAGTTTCAGTAGTGGAGGCAGAGACGTGGGAACCGTGCGATGGAAAAGGAAGGCCGCCTGTCTTCTGGTCATAGTCGCCGGCCTGTCGGCAACGGGTTGCACATACCTGCAGAACAGGGGCAATGACGCGGCGGACCTGATTAATGTCGGAGTCACTGTGTCGAAGAAGCCCCAGTTCGCGTTCTACATCGGATTCCTGAACGTCCTGAGTCTGGGCTATTCGCATGTGGACGGGACTTTTTACGGGCTTGCGGAGCGACACGCGGGTTCGAGCCAGATGCGGCACAATGCCGAAGGCGTGCTCCTCTGGGGTCGCGAACAGCTCGGCTACAGGGATTTCGATCCTGCCGATCCTAATAGTCCGAAGCCGTATAAGGTCGGCGTGATCGGCCTGATCCAGGGCCCCGGCCCTACGGACGGACACGTGGTGAACTGTCCTAAGCTATGCCATCTCGGATGGTTAGGATTGACGCTGAACTGCAAGTTCGGCGAGGGTGCGGACTTCCTGCTGGGCTGGACGACTTTGGACATTATGGGCGACGATCGGCACTAGCTCGCCGAGCGGTTGGAGATACGTTGGCGCGGCCGTAGCGTTGCTGTCGGGAACGGATCGCAGAACGATACAGGTCCAAAGCTGTGGCCCGTTCTGCCTGAGACAGCGCTTGGTGGCATTGGGAGGGTCATCGCAGGTGAGCGAGTACGAGGCGGGAATCGACGAGTTCTGTCGAGAGTGCGAGCACAAGCTGCCAGACGTGAACATGGGCAACGTGCGGGGTTTCATCCCCGGGCTTGACCGAACGGTTCCCCTGTTTGACGGGAGGACGGTTCGCTACGTCAATCTTGACAACGCCGCCACCACCCCGCCCTTCCAGACAGTGGTGGACTGCGTCGGTCAGTTCTTCCAGTGGTATTCGAGTGTTCACCGGGGAACGGGGTTCAAATCGCTTTTCTCCACGCAAGCCTACGAGCATTGCCGCGAGGTGGTGGCAGACTTCGTAGGAGCCGACCTGTCTTACCACACTTTGATCTTTGTTCAGAACGCCACCCACGCCCTCAACAAACTGGCCATGCGCGTATGCCTGCCCGAGGGTGGCGTGGTACTGACCACCCTGATGGAGCATCATTCCAACCTGCTGCCCTGGCGCAGGCGCCGATGCGAAGTCCATTACGCCGGAATCAGGCGCTCCGATGGCCGCCTGGACATGAAAGACCTCCAGGACAAGATCAAACGCAATTCCGGGCGGCTCTGCCTGGTCACCGTTACGGGCGCCTCGAACGTGACCGGGAACATACCGCCTATCCGCTTGATCGCGCGCATGGCCCATGAGCATGGCGCGCTGGTAGCCGTAGACGCAACCCAGTTGGTGTCACACCGGCCCTTCAAGATGGGAGCGCCGGACGATCCGGAGAGGATCGACTTCGCGGCCTTCAGCGGGCACAAGATGTACGCCCCGTTCGGTTGCGGGGTGCTCGTAGGACCACGGCGCGTCTTCGAGCAAGGTGATCCTGACATGGTCGGCGGCGGCACGATCCACATGGTGACAATGGAGGACGCCATCTGGGCAGATCCACCCGAGCGCGAAGAGGCGGGCACCCCAAACGTCGTGGGCGGCATCGCCCTGGGGGTGGCCGTCAGGACCCTCGCCTCGATTGGGATGGAGAACTTGGCGGAGCACGAGCGTAAGCTCACGCGCCGAGCATTGCGCAAGCTACGGAGGATCGACGGGCTTACCCTTTACGGCGAGACAGACCCCGACTCTCAGCAGGACAGGATAGGCGTGATTACGATGAATGCCCGTAGCCTCAGTCATGGGCAGCTCGCGGCGATACTCGGCTACGAATGGGGGATCGGCGTTCGCAACGGCTGCTTCTGCGCACAGCCCTACGTGAGAGAGCTGCTGGGCATCCCCGAGGAACGTGCCCGCGAGTCCCTGCGGAAGTTGGCGACTGGCGACCCTACGGCGGTTCCCGGCATGGTGCGGATGAGCCTGGGCGTTTACAACACCGAGGAGGACGTGGACCTGTTCGTTGAAGCCGTCAGGCGCGTCCTGAAAGACGGGCCGCGTGCGCACTACGTTGTTGACGAGCGGAACGCCGACTACGTGCCTGAACCCCTCGCATTTGACATCAGCCGCTACGCGGCCTTCTGAGCGCGGGCGTTCTTCGCGGCCCGTCTGCGGGGGAGACAAGGGGGTGACCGTGCAGCTCGCTCGGCCCAGCCGCAGTCAGACTTCGACCGATTGGCCGTAAAAACCCGCTATCCGCCGCATCACGGGGACCTTGTGCTGACCCCACGCGCAGGTCGGCACGCAGTTGACTCGGTCGGTGGTCGGATCATAGAAGACGAAAGCGTTCGGGCAACGTTCCAGGCGCTCTGTCTCAAGGGTCGGGGTGTCCTCGAAGGGGAGCACGATGATTTGGAAAACCCCCTGCCACGTCGTGTGTCGCCGCATGACCTCACGTGTCCCCACTCCACGGAGCAAGCCGCCCAGAGCCGCAGCAAGGTGCCACAGCTTCCCCACACTGCGCCCCCGCAACAGCTTGCCAGCACGGAGGTTGCGGCGCAGTGCCGCAGCTATGACCAGCAGCGCCGTCAGGGCCAGGTACCCCCTCCTCAGTCCCAGCTTCGCAAGCAGGCGCCCCCAGGCGCTGGACTCCAGTTGCGTGATCTTGCGCGCAATCCTGGCGTCGGCGGCTAACAGCGCCTTGACGAAGTCCGGCGTAGAGCATCTCAAGTAACGGCTCAGCGGCATGTACTCTTGCCCGTTGGAGACAAGTATGTACATGCTCTCGCAGTTGGGATGCGCGCCGGCGAATGGGGGCGGCTCGACGTTGAGGCATTGCATCAAGGCCTTCAACTCACCCAGCACGCCCGCCGGGACGAAGTCAATGCGCTCATCCGGGAAGCAGCGGCTCAGGAATATCTCAACGTCTTCGTTTGTTACGCGCTCTGGCTTCAGGTCGAAGTCGTCCAGCCGCCAGGTCTGGGCCAAAGGCATGAAGTAGACGCCGCGTATGAAATGGCGCCGCTCGTGGCAGAACTTGAGTAGCTCCGGCATCTCGCTCTCGTTGAAGCCTATCGCCACGCAACTCATCAGGGCAACCTTGGCGCCATCGAGGCGGCCCAGGTTTTCCAGAGCCTTTTGCTTGATGGCCAGGTGCGTCTCGTTCCCCCGCAGCACCCGATACGTTTCCGGGTTGGCGCCGTCGTAGGCGAACAGGATCGTGGAGCGGCTTTCAACGAGCTTTCGGCAGAATTCCTCGTCGGCAAGCTTGAGCCCGTTGGTCACAACTCGAGGCCGCAGCCCGGCGGATCTTGCCAGATCGATGATCTCGAAAAGGTCGCTGCGCACGGTCGGTTCCCCGCCGAAGAGCTGGACCACAGGCTTGGGATCGTAGTGGGAGAAATGCTCAAAGACCTTCTCGAAGTACTCGATCGGCGGCTCGAACAGAAACCCCATGCTCGGCGTGTTGTTGATGCAGATCGGACAGTTCGAATTGCAGCGGTTCGTGATGTCAAGAAATATGAAACTGGGCTGGTTCTTCCGCTGGCACTCCAGGCACCTCAGAAAACAGCCCGACGGCTCCGGATGGTCTCCGTCCAGGCTGCGCTTCAGGAAGTACCGCTCGGCATCGGAGGAGATCAACGTCTCGGTCGTGCCGCAGTCCGGGCAATCCTTGACGAGGAACACCTCCCCGTCGCGGCGCTGTTGGGCTGCTTCAACAAGCTTGCCGCAGGCATTGCAGAAGGCTCGGTTCATCTGTCCGGATACTCTCCTGTCGGGTTTGCCAATGCGACAAAACGCTCGCGTTGACTGCCTCACCCCCATCGCTCAGCCGGCAGCCGATCCCGCAGAGCACCAATGCTATCGGCGACGGGGGTTCCGTGTCAATCCGCCGTTCCGGATCGGCCACGAGACGCAGAAGATGGAGCGGTTCGGAAGACGCTGGCAATCGCATGCCTTGCAATCAGCCTCCCCGTCCTGATAGCCTCTGGGATTGTTGCTGAGGGACAGAACGCGCCCGCGGCTGTGCGGCATCGGCTTGTTGGAATGGAGTGATTACAGTAATGCGTGTTGCCATCACAGGCGCCACCGGTGTTCTGGGCAGGAACCTGCTCTTCGAGTTGATCAAACGACACATCTCGTGTCTGGACTCACTAGAGATCTTCGTTCTGGGCCGAGGCAACGGCGCGGCGGATGGCCACAGCAGAGTCCGCCGCATGATCCTGAGAGATGGTCTTGCATACCTAGCGGCCGGGAGGGGCGCGTCCCGCGAGATCATGCGGTTCGTAGAGCAGCGCATCCGGAGCGTTGAGGCGGATCTGAACCGGCCCCAGCTCGGGGTCAGCCGCGAGGATAGGAGATGCCTCGGGGCCGCGCCTATTGACTACTTCTTTCACTCCGCGGCCCTGACTGACCTGCGCAATACGAGGGCTGCTCGGCAGCGCCTTCACGCAGTCAACGTGGAGGGAACAAAGCACGTCCTGTCCCTCGCGTCGTCACTTGAGATACGAGAGTTCTGCAACGTGGCCTCGGCCTATTGCTGCGGCATCGCGACAGGAGGGGTCCCGCCGGACAGCGTAAGCGTCGACCAGGGGTTTCGCAACCCCTACGAGGAGTCGAAGCTGCGCGGTGAAATCGCCGTACGGCAGTTCGCCGCGAAGACCGGCACAAGGTGTCGGTACTTCCGTCCCTCCGTGCTCTGCGGGCGACTCATCGAACAGCCGCTGGGCGCGATCAGCAAGTTCGGTGTCTTCTATGCTATGGGCGCGTTCATTCTCCGGATGAAGGCTTCCATGTTGCCTGAGGGCGCCGACGTTCACAGGGAGCCAGTTCGCCTGGACATGCGCGGCTGCTGCGATCTGGACGGCGGACTGAACGTTGTTCCTGTCGACTACGCTGCCAAGCTGATGGTCGAGCTGTGTCTCAGCGACGACCCGGGCGAGAGCTACCACATCGTGAGCGACTCCGACACCGCGTATCGGCGTCTGGCGTCCGTCTTGCTCCGCTCATTGAATGTGACGCTGGGCAGGATATCGCGCCATGTGCCGGCGGACAGGAACCGTGTCGAGCGGCTGTACTACAGGACCGTCGGTGGTATTCTGACCCCATACTGCGTGTCCGCGCCAATGTCATTCGACACCGTGAGTACCGAACAGGCTGCACGCAAGGGGCGGCTCAGATGTCCTCCCTTGGACGAAGTCGGCTTGAACACACTGATCGCGTACGCCCTGAAGCAGAACTTCGGACTGTCTCTCCGAGCTGGTGGAGCGAGGCGCGGGTCAGCGGCCTAGGCAGCTCGTCCCGTTGAGGTGTCCCTTATGAGGCGCAAGGAATACGAGTACTTGGTCGTGGGTTCAGGCGCGGCGGGCGCCACCCTGGCCAGGGAACTCGCCAAGAGGGGCAGGCCAACCGCCGTCATCGAGAGGGGGCCGTACCCCCGTGCGGTCGGAAAGATGAGGCACGCCTTCCGCTATTTCGAAAGGGGTCGTCTTTCGCCCTGGCCGAGGAGAACGGTTGAGGGCACGATCCTGTGGCGTGCCATCGTGGCCGGGGGGAGCACAGTCATGTCCTGTGCCAACGCAACGCGCTGCCTTGAAACCGAGCTGGAGAAGATGGGGATCAACATCCGGCAAGAGGCCGCCGAGGCGGAGCGCGAGCTCGGCGTTTGCCCAACCCCGACGACGCTTCTGTCTGAAAGCTCCAACATGATCATGGACGCGGCTGATGCCCTGGGACATACTATGCGGCCGATGCCCAAGTTCATCCGCGCCGACAGGTGCTCCAGGTGCGGCAGGTGCGTCCTGGGCTGCCCCAACCGGGCAAAATGGAGCGCCCTGGAGTACCTGGAGGATGCCGTGCAGCACGGCGCAGAGCTGATCTGCGACACAACGGTGCTGCAAGTGCTTGTCGAACAGGGAACCGCCAGGGGGGTGATGGCCAAGGGCGCTGATGGGACGGCCGAGATCAGTGCCGAGCGCGTGGTGTTGTGCTCGGGCGGCTTGGGCACACCGTCCATCCTCCAGAGGTCAGGCATTACTGAGGCGGGGACGGGTCTGTTCGCGGACTTGTTCGTGAACACCTGCGGTGTAATGTCCGACGGCCTGCGCGCCGGCACCGAGCCGGTGATGGGCCTCGTATGTGACCGCTACCGCGTCAGCGGTGGATTCATCCTCTCTCCGTTCGTCAATTACACGCGCACGGCAAGATTCGTGGAGTTCGGCCCAGGCGCACTGAGGCTGCCAAGTCGCGGGCTGGTCGGGATCATGACCAAGATTGCAGACGAGCCTGCCGGCCGAGTCGAACCTGGGGGCCGGGCCTTTAAGCCGGTGACGCCAAGGGACCGCGAGCGCCTGAAGGCGGGCTCGTCCCTCGCGAAGGAGATACTCGTCAAGGCAGGGGTGGACGAAAGATCCCTCGTCCTCTCCAGCCCTCAGGGGGCCCATCCCGGCGGCACCGCTGCCATCGGCAAGATCGTGGATACGAATCTGGAGACCGCCGTGCGGAACCTTTTTGTCTGCGATGCAAGTGTGCTGCCTTCAACTCCGGGCCTGCCGCCCATTGTCACGATCGTCGCATTGGCCAAACGCCTTGCAGGGACGCTGGCAGGCATCGAGAGATCGCAGACGTGAGTGGAAGCTGCGCTGCTCTTTGGCGCGGGAATACGGCGGGGGAAACCTCTAAGGCGGGCGTGACGTAAGGGCCTTGGGCGGCTGGAGAGGGCAGGCGGCTTGCTGCGGGGCGGCTGTTGATGTACACTCGAATGTGATGCTGGTGTTCTGACACGATAGTGCAGGGGGAGGAACGCGGTGGCGACAAAAGCTGGAGGCAGGACGGCCAAGATTGTTTTCGGCGCATTAGTTGGGGCCACGACAGGGATGGCGCTCTATCTCTGGGTGAGTCCCTACATTGCTGGAAGGTGCCTGGTGATTTGCAGCCCTTACAGGTCCGTTATCGTATTGGGCCTCCTCGGTGGTGTTGTCACGGCGTTGGTGGACAGGGCATCCGGGATAAGCCGCCGTCTGTCCGAGAAGCCGGGAGGAGCAGCAGTCTTGCGGAGAAGAAGACAGAGGAGAGCGCTTTGGACAGGAGCGGTGTTCTTTGCGCTGATGGCGATCTGTCCGCCCTGGACCATTACAAGGCTGGCCGGGGACGGCCGTACGCAATTGACACATCCCACCCATTACCGCCTGCTTTGGCACCCGCCGTCGGTGAAGAAGGACAGAGAGGCCGCCTCTTTGGACATTGAACGACTGCTGGTCCAGTGGGCTATGGTGGCCGCGATAACCGGCGTCGCGGTGGCGACCGCAGCAATCAGCGAGAAAGACGAATAATCGCGTGGCACGCACGCTACGGCGACCTCTCCTGTCGAGCCCAATGCCTCCGAAAACGAGTAGCCGCGCAATGAGGCCCTTCCCGCCTGAGCGCCCCTGCCAGACAGGACCAGCTTAGTGCTTTGGGTCATTGATTCGGTGACGTATCCTCAACAGTTCAATCGTACTCGTTCTCGTCGTCGCTCCGCCGGGGCGGGACGATGCGGGGATGAACGTCATCGTATTGATGACAGTCTGCACTTGGCGTGCGGCGCTGAAGCGCTATCACGAATGGGAGGTTGGTCAACGCCACGCACAGAAACCTGGTGACCTTGACGCGGCTCACTTCATAGGAGACTGCCATGACTGACCAGAGAGTGCCTCCGTACAGCGATCGCTTGTGTGCCAGAGAGGAGTTGGTGCTGAAGACCTATCAGTACCGCTTCCCGTTCAACTATCCCAACGTGAAGGTGGATCGGCGGTATCACGGGGGTGAATTTCACGGGGTCGAACCGCTTCTGTTTCCGTTGCTCGCCACGTCATTTGGCAGACGACACATCCGATAAGGGAGGTAACGATGGAATTCAATGCAACTGGCGTTTATCCCGCAAACATCACCGCCAAGGGGCAGGACGGCAAGGTCGATCTCAAGCAGACCGCGGCCGTCGTGGATTTCGTTTATTCCAAAGGAGTTGACGGGCTGCACGTCTGCGGCTCGACAGGCGAGTTCGCCACGCTGGGAGTGGAAGACCGCAAGGCGGTTGCCGAAGCATGCATCGAGGCAGCCAATGGTCGGGGCAAGGTCATTGTGCACGTAGGGGCGGTGTCCACCGAGGACTCTCGGGAGTTGGCGCGTCACGCGGCCCGTGCCGGGGCTGACGCCGTCAGCAGTGTCCCCCCTTACTACTACTGCGCCACGCCGGAAAGCGTGCTGAACCACTATCGAAGCATCTCCAAGGCCTCAGGGCTGCCCTTGATCATTTACGACAATCCGCACACCACGGGATTCACTGTCACGGTCGAACTGGCAAAACAGCTTGCCGACGAAGGGACAGCGCACGGCATCAAGCTCGCGCGACACGACATGTACGCCCTTGCACGAGAGGCGAATCTCAACGATGGCAGGTTCATCGTCTATCCCGTTGAGACGTTCTATTTGGCAGGTTTGGCTACGGCTCCCAGGGCAGGGACGATCGGCTCGATGGGGAACTGGATACCGGAGGCGTTCGTAGGGATCAAACGCAACTTTGAAGCGGGCAACATAACCCGTGCGGCCGAACTCCAACGCCTCGTCTGCGAGCTGATAAACGCTTACAGCGGGGAGGAGATCGCATGCACCAAAGCGCTGTTGGAGCGCAGGGGCGTCCCTTGCGGTGATACGTGGGAGCCCCTGTTGCCTCTTACGAGGCGCGAGAAGGAGCAGCTATACAAGAACATCGACGGGTTCAATCTCGATTTCGAAGCCCTGGCAGAAGTCCAGTAGTGAAGACAGTCTCGCACCTGTGAGTGTACGGGGGGGTGTAGGGTCGCCGTAACGTTAGCGGCCGACGCGCGGGAACGTGCCTTCCGGGTTCCCAGTGACCTCGTGCAGGAGCGTCATGAACTTGCAGAGGTTTTCAAAGGTGGCGAGCGGCTGGAGCGCGTGGTCGGCGTTGGGGAAATACCCCCCCTGCTGCACGAGAGGCGGCACCTTCGATAGGATTTCTTGCTCAATGAGGTGGCCCTTGCCCTCGTTGACCGCTTCCTTCTCGAGCCAGCCAAACAGGACGAGGGTAGGATACCGCCTGCGCAGCTCGAAAAGGTCGTTGCCCGCTTTCACCTCGAAGGGAAACAGGCCGCCCACGCCATACGACTCAGCCACGCCCACAAACTCCATCGCATTCCCGTCGGTGTCAACGGCTACAAGATCAGCCCCACACGCACGCGCGGCGTCGCAGACTTCCCTGTAGAAAGCGCCACAGAACTCGCGGAACTGCCTTGGGCTCAGCAGCATGCCGTGGTTGTAGCACAAGTCTTCACCCATCTGCACGATCTCGGGTCGGAGCCGCTCGATGAGCGGTAAGACGTAGGCGCGCGTCTGAGCCAGATTCCAGTCCATCATGTCGTGGAGCAGTTCCGGCTCATCGTAGAACGCCACGGAGAGCCCTTCTGGTCCGAGGAGCCCACGGAGAAACGCGTACGCCGCTCCGGCATGAATCACCAAAGGGCGATCCCGCCCGTCGTATTGCCTGCATCGTTCCTCCACCTCGTCCCGCGGCATCGTTCCGGCAGGCGTCATGTGCTCCCGGTAGAACTCCCATGACTCCCTGTCCCGCACAGGATACACGACGAACTCGGGCATGCTGTACACGTTGCTGTTGTCGAGAACCTGCCGGGTAAGGGCGCCGGACTCCGACTCAATGATCTCGTAGCCACCCTCAATTCGCATCGAGGAGGCGAATCCGCGGACGCCCTGCTCCAGGCTGATGTTGCACGTAAGGGGACCTGTAGTGCCCCAGTACCACTGCCAGCTTTCCAGGTCAGTTGGGCCTCTGTTGAGGTTCCACACGCCTCCGACATGGGTCGGCATACCGGTGGCGCGGAGGCGATCGTGAACCTGCGTCAGCACACCTCCGCTCACTCCGGGCGCCCCGGGAAAGGCAAAGATCGGGACGTAGTCCGGGACCTCGAAATGCACAACGGCCCTGAACCGCTCAATCTCGTTCATGCACTCGCATCACCTGACGCATGAAGCTCCGGAACACCAGCAACCAACAGCGAAGTATACCTGAGCTGCCATCGCTGTCAAAGCTTCTCAGTTGCCTTTCACGTCTCAACGCCTCACGCTATAATGTTGCGGGTCTGGATTCAGGGTCGCCCGGGGTAAGCTGAGCGCTGCAAAGCGAGGATAGACCAGGATGGCGGAATACCACGGACCAAAGCATGGGACGCACAGGCCCAGCCCTGCTCTCGCGGCAGCTATCTGCGCCCTCGTGCTGATAGCTATCGCCGTGTTGCGGACTTTCCCCCGTGCCAGCGGGCCGGCACAGGGTACAGTCACAGACGTGTACGACGGAGACACCGTAGCCATCGAGTCAGCCGGCAAGCAGTTCAGGTGTCGACTCCTGGGTATAGATGCGCCGGAGATGTCCTACGCTGGGCTGAGTGAAGAGATGGACAAGATTTGGAAGTACGCCTCTGAGGAAGGGCGCAGGGAGCTGGCCGCTTCGAAGCAGGCCTTTGAGAAGTGGGCCGGCGTGATGGAGGCACAGGCACTGCGAGCCCGTGACGAGCTGGACGGGATGGCCAATGGAAAGGGGGTCCGCCTGGCGTACGACACGAAGGAGCCCCTGAAGGACCGATACGGCAGGCTGCTGGTCTACGTCACGATGGACGGCACGGACGTGAATGCCGAGATGATCAGGCGGGGGCTGGCAGTCGCGGATACGCGCTTCAGATGCGACCGCCTTGACGATTACGTCAAGCTCCAGCGCGATGCTCAGGCCGCGCAGGTAGGGCTTTGGGCTTCCGAGACCGAAGGCGAATGATGTGCCCGGCCCAGGCATGGCGCCTAATCGCCGGCCTTCTCCGGCACGATTCCCCACAGGCGAACCGTATGGTCATTCGAGCCGGAAGCCAGCAGTTTCCCGTCGGGTGAGAATGCCAGAGAGCAGATACTCCTTTCGTGCCCCGAAAGCGCCGTCATCATCGCGTTTCCTTCATCCTCCGCGGTCAGATCCCAGACGGTGATCTTCCTGTCAGACCCCGCGGAGGCAAGGATACGGCCGTCAGGCGAAAACGCCAGAGTGTCAGCAGTCAGGTCGTGACCCACCAACGCCCGAACCGGCACACCGTTCCGCAGATCCCAGACCTTGATTTCCCTCTTCCTGACGCCATCTTCCTCGTAGTTGAGGCTCACAGCGAGCAGCTTGCCATCCTGTGAGAGTGCAAGCGCCGCCGGCGGGCCTTCGCACTCGAGAACCTCTGGCTCGTCCTTGCAATGCACGTCCTCCCAGACCTTGATCTGTTCGCCGGCGGCGGCCGCCAGGATGCCGGCCGAGAAAGCAGCCGGCGACGTGACACTCGGCGGCATGGGAATCTCGGTGGCCTCCGCCCCCGCCACGTCCCACAACTTGACGGCGGCAGGCGAGGCGCTCAGCAGCAGGCGCCCATCGGCCGAGAAGGACAGATATTCCAGGCGGCCGGGGGCTCCTGAGTCCCAGGCCGATGCATCACCTGCTCCTGGCCGCCATAGGTGAATCGCTCCGTCCTCGGACCCTACGGCAAGCACTGCGCCGTCCGGCGAAGAAGCCACGGCTCTCACCGTGGCAGGCAGGCTCAATGAATCCACCTGCTCTCCCGAGACACAATTCCAGATTCTTACCGTCCCGGGCAGCCCGCCGGCAGCAACTTCAAGCGGCTCAGAGCCAGGCCGGAATGCGACGCTCTTGACCATCCCCACGTCGCCTGTCAGGCTCATGAGAAGCCCAAGCCGATGCACCGTGCCGGGACGGATGATAGCGTCGAACTCGCCCCTCAGCGCCGAGAACTCCGCGTACCACCGCTCTTTGTCAACCGCCTGCGCGCGCTCCACGGCTTCGTGCGCGCCCAGCAGTACCTCCTCCGTCTCCGCCCAGTCCATCGCACGCAGTGCCCGCTTCCCCGCGGAGAGCCGCTGCCCAAGGAAGTACTCATCAGGCGCATTCCTCACATTCTCCAGCTCTGCCCTCGCCGCGTCCGCGTAGGGTCCATCGCCGAACTCGGCGAGGTACTTCTCCAGAAGGCCGACACTGCCCTCCCGCGTGTACACGTGGGCTTCATCCAGCACCTTCCTGGCATCCGCCCAGCAGTCCTCAATGAACGATTCATTCTTCGCTCGGGCCGCCTGAGCAGGACGTTCGAACGGGATCCCAACAGCCAGAGTCCCCAGTTCAGCGGACTTTCTGCGCGCGCCCTGGTAGTCCTGCGCCCGTATCTGCGAGTCCACCTCCAGCGTGAGAGCGGCCACCTTCGTCTCCGCAAGCCCCCTGAGTTCCTCGACCAGGCCCGTCACGCCGACCTCCTCTGGAAAGTATTTCTTGGCGACCTTCGCCTGCTCAAGCGCCTCAAACCACCTGCCTTCCCGTGCCAGAGCAAGCACGTCAGGCCTTATGCTACTGAGGTCTCCCGTCCATTTCTCTATCTTCCTCGCGCCTTTATACCCAGCACGTTTCGACGAGAGGTACAAGCCGCCAAGAATCCCCGTCACCAGGCTCAGAATCACAACCACAGCAAGTGCGGCGGCGATCACGCTGCGCTTGCGCCAGACGAACTTCCTCAGGCGATACGTGGTGGTGGCTGGCCGCGCGGTCACGGGCCTGTCGGCCAGGTAGTTCTCTATGTCGTCCGCCAACTGCTGCGGCGTGCGGTAGCGGTTCTTCCTGTTCTTCTCCAGCGCCTTCAGCAGAATGGCTTCCAGATCAGGCGACATAAATGGCTTCAACGTACTGGGCCGAATCGGCTCAGCCTCAGCTATGACCTTCAGCGCCTGATAATGCTGGGCGCCGTCAATGCTGTACGGGAGGACGCCGACGAGAAGCTCGTAGAGTATCACCCCCAGGCTGTAGACATCCGTGCGGCCGTCGACTTCTTTTGTCCTGCCCTGGGCCTGCTCGGGGCTCATGTATCGTGGAGTGCCCATGACGTCGCCGGACAGCGTCAGCAGGCTCCCGCCGAACTCGTCCTCCCGCGCGATGCGCGCCAGCCCGAAGTCGAGTAGTCGACACCGGCCCCCCTGCTCCACCATGATATTGCCCGGTTTCAGATCCCTGTGGATAATGCCGTGTGCGTGCGCGTAGTCAACAGCCTCGCAGATTTCGACCATAAGCCTGCATATCTCAGCAGTATTCAGGTGCTCCTCGTGCACGTAACGCCACAGGTCACGTCCCTCCACAAACTCCATCGCGAAGTAGGGCTGACCTCGCACCTCACCGACCTCGTAGACGGGCACAACGGCGGGATGCCGAAGAGACGCGATTGCTTCCGCCTCCCGCTCGAAGCGCTTCTTGTGCCGCTCGGAGGCAAACGCTCCGCCGAGCATCAGCTTCAGGGCGCAGATGCGGGAGGGGTTCTTCTGCCGCACCCTGTAGATGGCCCCCATTCCTCCGCGCCCGACACGCTCCAGCACCTCATACTTGTCCGCCAATTGCTCGTTCAGCCATCGCAATCCCTCGGCGGCGTCGTCCGTCAGGTCGGGGGGCGCGCTGAGGACCGTGGCGCCGGCCTGCTGGGCCTCTTCGTCCGCCTCCTCTGCGCCCGGTGTAGGTCCCTCGGCAATATCACGGGCCGCCTCCTCTACAAGCAGGGTCTCGGCCGTTGCGCTGTCCTGTGCGTGAGGCGGTGAGACGCCGGCCGCGTCTCCCTGCCCCCCGCGCACCGCGCATACCCTGCCACAACGAGGGCATGCCACGTGCTCCTTCCCCGGTTTTGCCGTCAGAACGGTCTTACACTCAGGACAGATCGGCCGCCCGTCAGCATCGGCCTTGTGCTCGGGCGCGTGCCCTCGACCAGGGCCACGGCCCCCCGCCGGCACCCTGCCGACCTCAGCCACCCCTTCCAGCGGATGACGGCAGTTGGCACACGTGGGCGCGCGCTGGTTGTCTGAGACCTCCGTGAAACTGCCGCACTTGGGACATCTGATCAGCACGGGTCGGCCCTCTACAGGGCAGCTACACACTTTCAAGCGGTCGAGCGCCGGACTGCAGGCCACACGCCACGCCGTTACACCCTGATTCTACAACCCCTCCCCTACTGCATGCAAACCCAGCCACGAGCACCGTGCCACGATGACACCTCGCTGCTAGCACAACAAATGTTACACCTCGGACGGTCCACTGGTCCACATGCGTCGCGCGGCCCGGCTGGCCTTGCCGTTCATTGTGAAAACATATAGAATGCCGCTGCCGGGTAGCGCATGCTTGCGACAGTGTCCTGCGCTGGATGGGCTGCACGCTCCGGACATGGAAACAGCGTCTCCAGAAGCCCACTGGCATTCAGTAAGGAGGTGACAGATGAAATTCATCATTCCCATGATAGTCATCGGGCTGGCTGTGCTATGCGAGGAACCTGAAGAAGTGCCGCTCTCCAAGTACTCCTGCTACAGGGCGTCGGGCGAGATCACAATCGACGGCAAGCTGGACGAGGATGCCTGGCAGGCCGCCCCCGAGACGGGCAACTTTCTGCTCTACAGCGGCAAGGAGGAAAGCCCGGCCTACACGAACGCGAAGATGCTCTGGGACGAGGAATACCTCTACATCTCCTTCGCATGCGAGGACGCGGACCTGTATGCGACCATGAAGGAGCGGGACGAGCCCCTGTGGTCCCAGGACGTCGTCGAGGTCTTCATCATGGAACAGAGCCTTGGTCAGGGACACTTCGTGGAGTACGAGGTGAGCCCGATTGGGACCGTCTTCGACATGTACCTGATCGTCCCATTGGAGGGATTTCTGGAATGGAACAGCCCCGGTTTCAAATGGGCGGCCACTCTCGACGGCACGCCCAACGACCCGAGCGACAAAGACAAGGGCTATCAGGTTGAGATGGCAATAGCGTTCAAGGACCTATATCTCAAGAAGGCGTCCGCGGCACCGCCCAAGGACGGCAGCAGCATGAGGATTGCGCTGTACCGGGTCGACTACGAGTGCCCGGAGAAGATGGGCGAAGCCGGGGCTGGCGGCACGTATATCGCCTGGTCGCCCACCATGAAGCCGTTCTTCCAGATACCCTCCAGGTTCGGCGTCGTGACCTTCCTGGACCGGCCAGCCGAGAAAGCCGAACCTGAAGAGTAGGCGGCGCTGCATTTGCGCCCGCATGAAGCAGGCTGCGGGCCTCGCGCGCGCCGCGAAGGACGGCAAAGGGCCGTTTTCGCTTGATTCAGCGCCGCCCTCCGCTATAATGCGGAGACGGGAAGATAGTCAGGACGTGCCGCGCGGCGCGTGCGGCGTTTCGCAGATATCCGTCGCGAAGGCTGGTTTGTAGTGCGCTGCAATCGCGTGCGTGTCTTCCTTCCCCTGTTCGGGTTCCTGCGTAACGCAAGCGGTGGTCGCAGCATGCCGACCCTCAGCAGGCGGACCCCGATCCGCAATTGTCCCTCGGGGGCGAGAGCGCCTTGTTCGAAACACTGACAGACACGTTACAGGGCTTTTTCCGCAAGATAGGCGGGCAGCCCAGGCTCACCGAGAAGAATATCCGCGACGGCCTGCGTGAGGTGAGGATGGCCCTGCTCGAAGCCGATGTGCATTACCAGGTTGTGAAGCAGTTCATCGAGCAGGTTACGGAGAAGGCCGTCGGCGAGAACGTCATCCGCGGCGTTGACCCGGCCCAGCAGATAGTGAAGATCGTTCACGACGAACTCGAGGCACTCATGGGGCCCGTCAATCACGAGATTCCGCTGGGAGGAGAGGGGCCGACGGTGATAATGCTCGCCGGACTGCAGGGGAGCGGAAAGACCACGACTTGCGGCAAGCTGGCGCTGCATCTTAAGGAGCGCTATTCGTGCTCGCCGATCCTGGCAGCGGCCGATGTGCAGCGCCCGGCTGCGATTGATCAGCTTGAAGCGCTCGGCCGGCAGATCGACGTTCCAGTGGTCAGCGAGCGGGGAGCCGACGCACTGACCGTCTGCATGAAGGCCCGCCTCCAGGCCCACCAGCAGGCCCGCAGCCCGCTCATCCTGGACACCGGAGGGCGACTGCATATCGACCAGGAGATGATGGCCGAGCTGGACGAGATCAAACGGCGCGCCAAGCCTGACCAGATCTATCTGGTTGCGGACGCTAGGGCTGGCCAGGACGCGGTGGTCAGCGCGCAGGAGTTCAACCGTCGCATCGAGTTCGACAGCGTCATACTGTCCAACCTCGACGGTGACGCACGCGGCGGCGCCGCCCTTTCGATAAGGGCTGTCGTCGGCAAGCCCATCAAGTTCGTTGGCACCGGGGAGAAACTGGACAATTTCGAGCCTTTCCACCCGGACCGCATGGCGGATCGAATCCTGGGCATGGGGGACGTTGTGAGCCTTGTCGAAAAGGCTCAAGAGGTCATCGCACAGGAGGACGCCCAGCGGCTGGAGGAGAAGATCAGGAAGGCCACCTTCGACCTGGAGGACTTCAGAAACCAGATCCGCACCCTGCGCAAGATGGGGCCGATGCGGGACGTGCTCAGTTACCTGCCGTTCTTCGGCTCCAACCTGGACCAGCTCGGCTTCGATGAGAAAGAGGTCGATGCGGTTGAGGCCATCATCAGCTCGATGACGGTCGAGGAACGGCGACGGCCCGAGATGATCGGCGCCAGCCGCCGCGAGAGGATTGCAGCCGGCTGCGGATGTGAGTCGGCAAGCGTCAACAACCTGCTCAAGCAGTTCAAGCAGATGAAGAAGGTTATGCGCAAGGTATCGCGTGGCGACATGGACGCCCTCAGCAACATGCTGCCTGAGGCCGGAAGCATCGCGGGCATCGCTCCGCCGAAGGCATTGCGCGCTAGACGCAAAGACAAGAGAAGCAGCAGAAGGAGACGGAAGTGATTGAAGATCCCGAGACGCTCTTCGAGATGTGCAGCCAATGGTGAGAATAAGACTGACGAGGACCGGACGGAGGAATCTTGCACAGTGGCGCATCGGCGCTTTTGACGCAAAAACGCGCCGGGACGGGCAAGCGATCGAACACCTGGGTTATTATGATCCCCACAAGGAGAACGACCAGGAAAAGCTGTCCGTCAACAAGGAACGCGTGCAGTACTGGCTCAGCAAGGGTGCTCAGCCGTCTCGCACCGTGGCCAGCCTGCTGAGGAAAGCTGGAATAGAGGCGTAAGGGCCGCACGCGGCGGGAGGCGGAGTTGGCCGAACAGCAGCCAGAGTCCTTGCGCATAGACGTTCTGACGCTGTTTCCCGAGGTTTTCGGGCTTGTGTTGGAGTCCAGCATCCTGGGCATTGCCGCACGCAAAGGTGTTGTCGCCTACTACCTGCATAACATCCGTGACCACAGCCAGGACAAACATGGAAAGGTGGACGATCGTCCCTACGGCGGCGGGCCGGGCATGGTGCTGCGGTGCGAGCCGGTCTTCAGCGCCTATAAGGCCGTGCGCCACATGGACTCAAGGCCCGGACGGCTGCTGATGCTGACCCCGCAGGGACGGCGCTTCGATCAGCAGTTGGCCCGCGATCTTTCAGGGTCGGATCGCCTCATACTGCTGTGCGGCCATTACGAGGGATTCGACGAGCGCGTCCGTATAGGGCTGCCTGTCGAAGAGGTATCAATAGGCGACTACGTTCTGAGCGGCGGCGAGATAGCCGCCATGGTGATTATTGACGCGGTGGTGCGCCTGAGGCCGGGCGTGCTGGGCGACGAGGCCTCGGCGACTGAAGAGAGCTTTTCCAACGGACTGCTGGACTATCCGCAGTATACGCGCCCTCCGGAGTTCGAGCGCATGAGAGTGCCGGAAGTGCTCCTGAGAGGCAATCACGCCGAGATCAGGAACTGGAGGAAGAGGCAGGCTGCCGAGCGCACGCGGCGAAGGCGGTCCGATCTGTTTGAAGGATCTGACGCGGAGCAGAAGAATGGCTAAGAAAAAGACGAAGACAGAGGAAGGATTCATGGAACTCAAGGGGCAGGACCTTCTGCGCTCCATCGAGCAGGAGTTCATGCAGACCGACCTTCCCGACTTCAAGGTCGGAGATACCGTGGACGTAGCGCTGAGAATCAAGGAGGCCGACAAGGAGCGCGTCCAGGTGTTCAGCGGTATCTGCATCACTCGCACGGGCAGCGGCGTGCGTGAGAACTTCACCGTGCGGCGCATCGTTCAAGGCGAGGGAGTGGAACGCATCTTCCCCCTTCACTGCCCGAGCATCGTCAAGATTGATGTGACGAGGAAGGGAAAAGCACGCCGAGCAAGGCTGTATTATCTGCGACAGCGTGCCGGGCGGGCGACCAAGGTGAGGGAGCAGGTGGAAAGCAAGGCGGAATTGAAACAGTAACCCTGCCCACCGTCGTCCCGCGAGCAGGTCGGGAACACGCTCTCTTCGCCGCCGAGGGCCTTCATCTCACCTGTGAAGGAAAAGACGGGCTGCAACGTTGAGCAGCACCGTGAACACGATGCTCAAAACGATGCAGGTGATGATGGGGAAGTAGAACGTGTGCCGCTCCCCTTCGAGCCTGATGTCGCCCGGCAGTCTGCCCAGGAACGGGATTCGACCACCCGCGAGCAACAGCACACCCAGAAGGAGCAGCACTGCCCCTATCAAGACCAGGATCTTACCTGCTGCTGCCACCGCCGCCCATCATCCCCGCTTCAAGCCGAATCCTCTGCCGCTTCGCGCTTCTTCCTCGCCATCAGTGCATCAATGGCGGCCGAGAAATAGTCGTGCTCCTGCAAGACCCTTTCAGGCACTGACTGCTCGTAACACCGTCGCGCCTCCTCAATCTCTTTGCCCAGCAACTCGTACAGGTTGCCGGAAAGGGCTCCCTCTCTCGTCTCGTCCGGATAGTAGGCCTCTAGCTCGGCGGTGAGGATTCTGCCGGTTCTCCACGCCTCCTGGTGATCCTTGTCACTCGCAAAACGTTCGGGCAATCCATACTCGGCGCCGCGCGGAGCCGCCGCAAGCACTGGGGCCCTCACTTCCTCCACCTCTTTGTAGATCCTCCCGACACGACGAGCGATTGAGTCTACAAACCTTTGTATTTCCTTGGTCTGCCGGTTGAATGCAGAAACCATCTCCCCGCGCGTCTCATCGAGCGACGCGAGCAGTTTCTCCAGGCTGTTGACGCGTTCCTCCAAGCCCCTTAGCGCCGCGTCCATCCCGTCGCTGGCGTCCACGTACTCCACGGTCATCTCCGTCATGGGGACGGGCTCGCCCGCCTTCCGCGTGCCTCGTTGTGACTCCTGCTTTTTGTCTTCCGATGCCATAGACTTGCCTTTCAGGCTATGAGGCTCCAGAGATACACGATAGAGCAGGTAAATAGGATCGCGCTCGAAATAGGGTACCTTGCAGCGTCCACAATTTCAACAGAATGCCGCTGTTTGTACGCATCTTCTCCAACGATTTACGGGTCCAAGTGATCCGACGGCTTCCCCGGGGCTTGTGTGCTAGCCTCTGCGCTTCGCTCTGGCGCCGGTTTGCCGTCAACTCCGGCGTCCGGCCCGGGCGCTTCACCTCCGGTGAGCCGGAACCGTGTCGCCGCCATTTCCCACACTCGGGCGACTACGGCTCCTATCAAGAAGGCAAAGAAGCCAACCAGGACGAGAAAGACAGGAAAGTGGAGGGCGAACAGCGAAAGCGTCTTCCCCCCCGAAAGACACAAGCCGACCATGCTCATGCACGTGAAGAAGACGGACGTGACAACCACGGCCCAACCGAACCTGCCTGCCGACAGCCGCCGGGGCAACAGGATCGCGGCAAGCAGAAGCCCTGACGCACTTCCGAGAGCGGCCAGTAAGCCGAGAAGACTGGCGTAGTGCGCCACCACCCCCCATCGCAAGAAGAGCGCGAGCAGCACCACTGCCGCCAGACCCTCAACAATGCCCACGGCCTCATAGAAGCATACGCCGGACAACTCCCGCCGATACATAGGCTCCTTCTCCTGCCACCCGGCCAGGGCGGTGAACATCTGCCTGGCCGACGCAACGGCTTCCGCAGCCGCAAAGCGCGCGCCGCCGAGTCCGGCCAACCGGTTCAGCCTCTCAGCGGCAAAAGGCACTGGAGAAAAGAGCAAGCGAATCCTGTCCAATATGCCGGCAGAATACCTCGCCCCGCTGTAATGGGAGACTACGCTGTCAACAAGCCGGCGCGCCTCGGTCTTCGTCAGCCAGTCGCGGCCGTCAGCGGCGCCGATGGCGCGAGCAAGCTCGCGCCGCAGAAGCCACCCGTCCACGCCGGCCAGACCGGATACCGCAACAAGCGATTCCACAGCCTGCTTGCTCCCCGTCACCTCCGCCGCAAAAGCGTCCTCAGCATAACGGCAGGACCTCTCGAACCCCGCGGTCACGAGCATCAGACCGACGAAAAGCAACCCGAGAGCACCCGCCCAAAAGGAGATCCAAAACAGCAGCACGACCACTGCGCAAGCGCCAACGACGCCCGCCACCGTCAGGCACCCGAGAAGCCACAACCCCGCTCTCGGTTTCTCCGACGGGACGAAGCGCAGCGCCAGTTCCAAAAACGACCTCAATGTCTTGAGCACTTCCGTGGGAAGAGCAAGCAGCGTCCGAATATTGGAATCGCCGGTGTATATGCCGCCGAGTCCCTGTGCCAAGAGGGCTTCCGTTTCCGCCTGGCTCAGCACTGCCTTCTTCAACCAGCTCCCTGGGATATCAACGGATGCATTTCGCGAGGAAAAGCCGTATGAGTAACACGCGTTGTCCAAGCGCCCGGATATGTGCAGGCGCGGTACGGGAAGCCCCAATCGTTCGCACAATCGTGCCATCGGGGTCTTCAGACTCTTCTGGACCCCAAGCGTATCTTCAGCGCCGGCTTCCTCGCCTCCGCGCCGGAAAACCAGGCAAGACCATACCCCCGAGGCTATGACTATCCCCGCCGTTGCAGCAAGAGCAGCGGCAGGAGCCACCTGAGTCCTTAGAACACGGTACAGCCAGACCACGAAGAACGCGCACGCCAACAGTGAGATCAGGCCCATCATCTTTGCCTGCACGTCTTCCACCGCGACACGAAGCGGCCCGACCTCGATCGCAAGCACGATCGCAGGCTGCTCGACGGCGAGCTCCAATGTGGCGGGCTGCTCGTCCAAGACCTCGTCAAGCGCCGGCGCAGGTCCCACCTCGACAGCCGGTTCAGATGGCTCCTCGACAGGCTCGCCCTTCAGCAACCCATCGAGGTCGTGCATCAGTTCTTCGTAGCTCTGGTGGCGTTCGCGTGGGTCCTTTGCCATCGCACGCATGATCACGCCGCATAGCGCATCGGGCAGACCGGGGTTCACTTCCTGTGGAGAGACAAGCGGCTCGTCAAGGTGCTTCGCCATCACCTCAAAGGGTGTGGGCGCATCGAACGGCGGCACGCCAGTGACCATGTGATACAGCGTGGCGCCAAGCGAGTATATATCAGAACGGAAGTCAACTTCGCCTGGCAGCTTGACCTGCTCGGGACTCATGTAGTATGCCGTGCCCAGGATGTCGCCGCCCAACGTCTCCGAGGGTTTCCTAGAAGCCGCGACCTTGGCAAGCCCCAGGTCTGCAATACGGGCATTGCCCTCGCCGTCAATCATTATGTTCTGGGGCTTCAGGTCCCTGTGGATGACGCCCCTCTGGTGGGCGTGCCGGAGTCCCTCCACCGCTTGCCGGATTATGCTTGCCGCATCCCTCCACTCGAATGGCCCGTGTTTATCTATCTTCTCCTGGCAGTTCTCTCCCTCGATGTATTCCAGGACAAGGTAATAGGCGTCTTCAGTCTCACCGCAATCATAGATACGTATTATGTTTGGATGGGTCAGCTGGGCCGCGATATGGGCCTCGCGCATGACCCGACGGCTTAGGCTCGTATCTTGCAGGCCCTCCTCCTTGTGTATCACCTTGAGAGCCACAGAGATCTGAAGTGTCTCGTGCCAGGCGAGGTAGACCGTGGACGCGGCCCCGCGTGCGATTTCTCGTTCAATGCGGCACTTGCCGTATACTTCAGACTTTTCGGGCTTGCCCATCGTGTCTCACGATCAAACGGCACGACTTTTGCTGCGAGGAGACTGGTCTATCTGGCTTCCGAACGACGGGCGTGCATTATAGCATCTCGCCAAGGCAGAACGCCAGTAGACTGCTCCGAGGCAATACCTTGCCCCTGCGCAATCGGACAATCAGAAGGGTTCAGACCTTGAGGAACTCAAGGCAGAACGAGACCAATGCCAACGCTAAGTCACTGTACCAGCGTGAGCGGCGGCAGCAGCTACGTTCTGTCTGGAGGAAGGAGGGGAACAGAATGGGCACAGCGAATCATCTGCTGACGCAAGCCGGCGAACTGGTCAGGAAAAAGAGGTGGCAGGACGCCGTCGAGATCTATCTGCGCGCCACCGAGGAGAGCCCGAGCGACATGCGCTGTTGGTGTGGCCTCGGTGTTTGTCTGTTCAAGGTCGGCAATTTCGGCATGGCGCGCGTCGCTCTCCAAAGAGCCCAGAAGATGGGCCACCCAAGGGCATCCAAAGCACTGCTGTGGCTCGCGGAAGCGGAGCGCGAGAGCGGCATACAGCCCGTGGGGGAGGCAGGGCCTGCTGTCCCGATCGAAACGGCGGGGACGCCAGCGTTCGAACGGCCGCCCTTCGCCCAGCCGGCCGCCTTGCCTGAGGACAAGAAGATCGACCTCGGACGTCCCGTACCCATCATGTTGGTGGAACCTGTCGAGAGGGACCGTGATCTGATAACGCAGGCAATCGAAGGGACGATCAAGAACGCCGAAGTCGTCTCTGTTCCCTATACGGTGTCCTGCGCAGACACATTGAGCAGAAGGGTGCACTACTACGTGGCAGTGTTGGACTGGGATGCTGAGCCAAACGCCGCGGCCGGACTAACGCAAATACTGAAGATAAAGCGGCCGGAGATGCTGACGGTCTGCTTGACGAACAACTGGAATCCCCAGAAGAGCGCCAAGATCCTTGAGACCGGCGCGGATTACCATCTCGTCAAGTCCCTGGACCTCGGTCGAATCCTGCCGCTCATCATATCCCAATGGGCGCGTCGTGATAGGGCCGTGCTTCAGCAGCTCGAAGCCGAGCAGGCGCAGGTGATGCCACAGCGCTGGCCGGAGTGCCTGAACGCGCTCGGTGAGGTCATGATGCTTGTGGGCCGCGACTACAAAGTCCTGCAAGCGAACGAGGCTGCGATGAAGCTGTTCCAGACGAGCGAAGCGCGCCTGATCGGGCGGCCATACTCCACGGCCCTCTACGGCACGGATGCGCCCCCGGAATCCTGCCCGCTCAAGAAGGTCCTGCAGTCAGGCAGACCCACCAGCGAGAACATCTACCACACCGAATCGGAGACGGCTCTGCGCGTTCAGGCCTGGCCGGTCTTCTCCGAACCAGGCAGGGCCTCAGCCGTGATCGCCCTTCTCAGCGAAGCAGGACTGCCGCAGGCAGTCGGCCAGGATGTGCAGGGTGGCGCTGAGGCCATGGCCAGCGTGTTGAATGAGGGGATGGACAAGCTCCAGTGCGGCATCGCCGTGCTTGATGGCGAGGGCCGCATAACCTGGGTCAGCAGTCTCGCCGCTGATTTCCTGTGCGCCGACAGGGATGCCCTCATAGGCAAGGACTACCTGGAATTGCTGTCCCGGAGCGTCCGGGACCTGATGGCAGAGCCGGAGAGCTTCACCGAAGCGGTCGCCAGCGCCCACCGAACCGGAGGAAGCATCGCGGGCCGTCCTTTCGAGGTCGCCAACTCCCACGAAGGCACGACGCTCAAATACTGGAGCACTCCCGTGCAGGGCGGGCCGCCCTCTGTGCGGCGGGTGGAGCACTACTACCCTGCCGAACAGGTCGTCAAGGTTAGCTCACCCAGACCTGCCAATAGCCAGAGTATGGACGAGCTCGCGGGCGCCATCGGCGACATGCTCTTCACCATTGACCAGAATGGCGGGATCACCTGGAGCAGCGCGGCGGCCGCTGAGACCGGCTATAGCGAGGAGAGGCTGAGGGGCATGCCTTTGGCCGACCTGGCAGCCCCCGAAGCTCGCGAACGGGTGCGAAACCTGCTGCAGCATGCGATCCACGACGGCGTGCAGACGTGGAAAGAGGAAGTCGTCATGACTTGCGCCAACGGCAAACGGCGCTCAGCGCAACTCACCCTGCTGCCCCACGAGAACGGGCAAGCCGGGGGGCCGCACGCTGTTGAAGCCGTCCTGCACGACGTCACGCACAAGCAGATGACCAAGGCGATACGCTCCATACTGTCTGGGAATGACGAGCCCTGAGCCGGGACGCGAGGCGCGTCGCGGCGCGGTGTGCGATTTGTCATTCCGCTCAGCGCGTTCGGAGGCCGGCCGTCGTGCGTCCCTCGTCGGGGATAGCAAGTTCCCGGCCGACCTGTCGTAGGGTCCTGATCACTCCTCAAACAGGGGGCGCGTCGCCCGCCAACTCGACGCGCCCCCCCTGCCCGAAGCCGGGGCAGCTCTTCGGCACCCATACTGACGCAGTGCACGGCCAAAGGGCCGAAGTTCTGAGGAGGCCCGCACCTGCCGAAGCGTAGATCCGGGGGTAGGCCCCCTCCCCCACCTGCGAACACCCACCTTCACGGCAGAAGCCTCCGGCAATACGAACCCACCACAAAGAGCGCGGAGAACGCTGCGCAGGAAGAAGTCCTCATAGCCCTGCTTGTTGAACCCGCTCTGCGTCCTCCGCGATGTTTGCTGCTGCTTCGTCGGGGTGGTGCGATTGAATGTCTCTGTGCAAGCTTGTATGATACCCTCCAGGCGGAAGCGTGACGGCGTTCGTGCGACAAGGATGCGCTCAGGAAAGGGAGGCAATGACACCGAGAGAACGATTCATCGCCGCATTGGAAAGAAAGCCGCTTACGGGCCGCGTCCCCCATTTCGAACTTGTCTTCTACCTGACGATGGAGGCTTTTGGAAAGGTCCATCCCTCGCACAGAACCTACGGCCAGTGGGAGCAGATGGAGGAGAAGGAGCGCCAGCTTCATCGCCTCGACATGGCGGAGGTCTTCATCAAGACAGCCGAGCGTTTCGAGCACTCTGCCATATTCGTTCACGTGAACCCTGGCACGGACGAAGAGATATTTCGCATGATTGACCTGCTCAGGGAGAAGTCGGGCGACCGTTATTTCCTCATGCTGGGAGGAGATGCCACTTACAGCATACCCAGCGGGGAGAACATGATTCAGGTCGCCTGCCGTCTTGTGGACGAGCCGGAGAAGGTGAAGCTCGAGGCAGCGTCCCATGTTGACCATGCCCTGGAGTGGGCAGAGCGGCTGGAGAAACACGGGGGGACTGATGGGTTTGCGATGTGCGCTGACTACTGTTTCAACACCGGCCCGTTTCTGAGCCCTGCCCAGTTCAGCGAGTTTATCACCCCATACCTGGCAAGGCTCATTCAGGGATTCCGGGACATGGGCTTCTACGCCATCAAGCACACGGACGGCAACATCATGCCGATCCTCGACCAACTCGTAGATGCCAACCCACATGCCCTGCACTCGCTGGACCCTCAGGCCGGCGTGGACATCGCCGAGGTGAAACGGATGTACGGCGACAGGATCTGCCTGATCGGTAACGTGAACTGCGGCCTGCTCGATACGGGTACCGATGAGGAGGTAGTCGAGTCGGCAAGTTATGCGCTCAGGCACGGCATGCCCGGCGGCGGGTACGTGTTCTCCAGCAGCAACTGCGTCTACACCGGCATGAAGCTCTCAAGGTATGAGCTGATGCTTGACGTCTGGCGGAAGGAAGGCAACTACGCGGAAGGGGGATGATAGCGGCGACCAGGCGAGGCTTACAGATGGGGAACATGAAACCGAGCACCCCCAGGCAACCGCTGCTGTTCGAGCAGGCGAGTCGCGTCTTTGAGGGGTGGGAGGACTCGGAGACGGGCCTTCGCGTGCTCAAGATCGCCGGCAGGGATTGTCGGCTCTCTTCCCTCGCAGCGGCGGAGGCCACGTGGGGCACGGCTTACCACCAGTCCCACTGCTTTCTGGCGGGGGGGCGCAAGGTGCTCCTCAACGCGCATCCTCTGCGCGAGAGCGCCGGCACCTCCGGCCCACCTCGAACCGGCTTCTTCCTGATGGACCTCGGGAGCGGTGAAGCGAGCTGTCCGTTCCCGGACGACGGCGTCGTCATCGAGGTGTGGGACGCGACAGACATGGCCCTCGTGCTCACGGGGGGCGACGAGGATAGCGAGACTGCACTGTGGGACGTTGCGCGGCAGGAGCCCGCCGCTTCGTTCCGGCTGCCGGGCTGGCATCCGCTCAGCACGGCGTTCCTGAGCGACGGACGGCGCATGATCGCAGGGTTCTCCCGCGGGCCCTGGCGCAAGGGCAAGTGCCACTCGGTCCACCACCTCGTCAGCGCGGACGGGGGTGCGCTAAAGATACTCGATGCAGACGGCTGGTTCTGCAACCATGTGACCCCCTGCCCGACCGACCCCGACCTGTATGCCTACGACCGCTGGCCGACACCATACCAGTGGATCGAGACTGTCATCCACACCCGTCGCGTCGACGGCACATGCGACGCCCCGCTGCCCATGCGCGAGGGCACAGTCCGTCCGGGACCGATCTTGGACTGCCAGCGCGACCATTATATCTGGACACCTGACGGCACACGCATCACCAGCTACTTGCTGCCCCAGGCGGAGGACTTCTCAGGCAACCACTACCACTTCCGCTGGTGGATTAGCGTGCTGAACCTGCGCACGGGGGAAGACCTCACAGTCCCGTATCCGCCTGACCGGTGGGGCGGCAATTCCAACGTGACGCCGGACTCGCGCTTCATCGTCAGCGGCGGCGGACAGGACTTCGATTACCTCTACGCGATCGAGATCGAAGGCCTCCGGGCCGGCTGGAACGAGCGTCCCCTGTGCCGCTATCCCGGCTCGCCCGCAGACCAGTTCTTCTACAGCGTGAACCATCACCCCCATGTCCTGCCCGACATGAGCGGGGTGATTTTCACGGCCGGCCATAGGACGCCTCAGCAGGGGGTATACATGGTCGAAGTGCCGGAGGACATGCGGGCCGCGCACCGAGCATGAGCGCGGAGCACCAGCTCGCAACATCTTGCGCGCCCGCGGGTGCAGTGGTCTTTGGGGGTGCCCCTCCTCTTTCAGCGACAGCCTCTTCCTTCACGTCCGCGGAAACGAAGGCTCACCGTAAAGGAGGAATCCTGCCATTTGCCATGCCGGCGGGTCATTGCCGGCGTCCATGCCGCCTCTCGACGGAAGGACCTGCTTGTGATATGATGCTCGACGCGTTCCGGGCGCAGGGGTCATCTTCCGCAGGAAACCGACATGCTGGCTAGAGTGCAAAGCATGGGCGTGCTCGGGATAGAGGCGTATCCCGTCGAGGTTGAGGTCTACGTTGCGAAGGCAACGATGCCCAAGATGACGTTGGTGGGCCTGCCCGATGCCAGTGTGAAGGAAAGCTCCGACAGGGTGCGGGCAGCTCTCAGGAACAGCGGCTACCACCTGCCTCCCCGCGCCATTACAGTCAATCTTGCCCCGGCAGACATACGCAAGGAGGGTCCCGCCTTCGAGTTGCCTATTGCACTCGCACTGGTAGAGGCCATGGGGGCATTTCATCCATCGGTGAACGGCCGCTATGGCATTGTCGGGGAGCTTGCGCTGGATGGCCGCGTGCGCAAGGTGAACGGATGCCTCTCGATGGCCATCCAATGCCGTCAGGAGGGTCTGGACGGGATGATTGTGCCGATGGACAACGCAAGCGAGGCGGGGGTCGTGACGGGGTTGGACATCATCCCTATCACACACTTCACAGAGGCAATCGGCTTCTTGAGCGGCTCTCAGCCCATCAAGCCCATTCGCCTGAATATCGACGAGATCTTCCGTCAATCGGGCCAGTATTCCGTAGACTTCGCCGAGGTTCGCGGTCAGGAGAACGCCAAGCGAGCCCTGGAGGTCGCAGCAGCGGGCGGGCACAACATACTTCTGATCGGCCCGCCGGGCTCCGGCAAGAGCATGCTCTCGCAACGGCTCTGCACGATCCTGCCCGCTCTAACGCTTGAAGAATCACTGGAGACGACAAAGATCTACAGCGTGAACGGGATGCTCCCCGCCGGCAGAGCGCTGCTTGCAGTGCGGCCCTTCCGCTCCCCTCATCATACGGTGAGCGATGTGGGTCTGGTCGGCGGCGGGTCGCATCCGAGGCCGGGCGAGATAAGCCTGGCGCATCACGGCGTCCTATTCCTGGATGAGCTCCCGGAGTTCAACCGCTCCGCACTGGAGGCCCTCCGCCAACCGCTGGAGGAAGGAAGGATCGTCATCTCCCGAGCTGCGATTTCAGTGACGTACCCCTGTCAGTTCATGCTAGTTGGGGCAATGAACCCGTGTCCGTGCGGCTACTACACGGACCCCAGGCGCGAGTGCAGGTGCACGGTCAGGGAGATACAGAAGTATCGCTCGCGCATCAGCGGGCCGCTTCTGGACCGCATCGACATCCACGTCGAGGTCCCGCCGGTTGAGTACCGAGAATTGGCCGCCGACCGCTCCGGAGAGCCCTCAGAGCGCATCCGCGAGCGCGTCGAACGCGCAAGCGGGCGCCAGCACGCACGCTTCAAGGACGAAGGGTTCTTCACGAACGCTCGCATGGACGTGCGCCACGTGCGCAAGCACTGTCGTTTGGACGGCGATGGGCAGATGCTCCTGCGCCAGGCTATTGACTCGCTGGGTCTATCGGCCAGGGCCTACAATAAGATCCTGAAGGTCGCACGAACAATCGCCGACATTGAGGGCACGGACGACATCAAGGCTCACCACGTCAGCGAGGCCATCAACTACCGCACGCTCGACCGCGCGTTGGAGTGATGGGCCTCGCTTGCCGGTTGAGTGCATACACAGCATGCTGCATGTGCGCCGTAGAAAGAAGGGAGAAAAGGAGACGAAAGATGGGTGTAGCAAGGTCTTTCCTGGCAGTGGTATTCGCAGCGGCATTCACATGTTCGGTTGCCATCGGCGAGGGAACACTGGTTCTGGTCAGAGACGGAGAGCCACAGGCCAGCATAGTGATTGCAGCCGAGGCTTCCGAGAACGCAAGGGTCGCAGCGGAGGAACTGCAGCACTACGTTGCAAAGATAACCGGCGCCCGGCTGCCGATTCTTACAGATGACGCACCGGTGGAGGGAACCGCGGTGCTCGTTGGAAGTAGCCGACTGACCGAGCGGATCGAAGGTCTCATGATCCCCTCCGGGGCCACGAGGAACCTGAGGGAGGAGGGATTCGTCATACGGTGCAAGGGTGACCGGCTGGTCCTGGCGGGTAACGATAGCGGCCCATACCTGGGCACGCGCTACGCGGTGTGCGAGCTTCTGCACCGGCTCGGCGTGCGGTGGTTCATGCCGGGCGAGTTCGGCGAGGTGGTGCCCCGGAACGCCACGATCGAGATCCCGGAGATGGACGTTCTCGACAGCCCGGACTTCCCGATACGCGACTACTGGACGCACTCCAAAGACAACATGGACGAGCTGCTCGCGGAGTGGAAGATCCACAACAAGATGAACCCCATCATCAGGCAGGGCACGGATCAGTGGTTCGCGGTCCCGGGCGATGGGAGCGTCGTGCATTACCTGCCACAGGACCAGTTCCAAGAGCATCCCGAATGGTTCGCGCTGCAAAGGGACGGCACGCGCTCGAACGACATGCCGTGCATGACCAACCCCGACATGATCAATTACGTGGCCGAGCAGATCAAGGCGGAGGCGCGAGCTGGCAAGAAGTTCTCAGCGTTCGCGCCCGTCGACGGCTTGCCGCGCTGCTATTGCCCCAACTGCACCGCGATGTCGAATGCCTTCGACATCCTAGGCGCCAACACGCGCGACCCATGGCCCGACGCGTGCATGAGCCAGGAATGGTTCTACTTCGTCAAGAGTATCCTTGACGAGGTCAACAAGGAGTCCCCCGATCACATGATCGCCACCAACGGGTATGCCAACCGTGACATCCCGCCGGAAATCGAGAACCTGAACCCGCGGGGCAATCTGGTAATCATGTTCGCCAACATCGCTGCCTGCACAATCCATTCCTACGAGGACGGGCGCTGCTGGGAGATGAGGCGCCAGGGTCAGATGATCAAGCGATGGTGCGAGCTTTGCGACAAGGTATGGATCTATGGCTACAACATGACTATGCTTGTGGGAAAGAGAACGATTACGCCGATGGTCCACCGAATTCGCGTTAACATCCCTCTCCTGAAGGAATGGGGCGTCTGGGGCTTCCTTGACCAGGACGACCCCGACTGGTCGCTCTGCGGCATCCCCACCAAGATCGTGCGAGCCAGATTGGAGTGGGACACCGAGGCCGACGTGGACGCGATTCTGGAGGACTTCTTCTCCAAGTGGTATGGACCCGCGGCGGAGCCGATGGCAGAGTTCTATGACGCGCTTGAGCAGGCCTTCGCCACTACCCCTGAGCATGGCCATGAGGACATCATCCTTCCGCTGATCTACACGGACGATCTGCTGGCCAAGCTCGGTGAGGCCATCCTCAAAGCAGAGACGAATGCCACTGCCGAACCCTTCAGAACACGCGTCGAGCTTGAACGGATGATCTACGATCATCTCCTCGGGCACATGGCCATCGAGAAAGCCAAGCAGCAGTGCCGCTATGGCGATGCAGCCGAAATCGTTCGGCAGCAGATCGAGCGGCGCGATCGCATGGCCGAGATCACCCCGTTCATGGGCTGGCTGGCATTTGAGGTCTACGGTATGCCATGGGAGGAAGAGCGGCTCAGAAGGCTTGACGGGAAGATCTCCGGCCCTGAGGGTGAGTTGGTGGCCGTCCTACCCGAAGAGGCGAAGTTCAGAACAGACCGCCTTGACGACGGCCGCTACGAGCGGTGGCAGGACAAGGAATATGACGATTCCGCCTGGCGCACAATCAAGACGACAGCAGGCTGGCAGAGCCAGGGACTGCGAGACGAGGAGGGCCATCCTTACAAGAGCGTGGCGTGGTATCGCTTGGCAGTTGACGTTCCCGCCACGGCAGAGGGCAAGGAGGTGCGCATCCTCGGCCCGGCAGCGATCAACGAGGTTTGGGTATGGGTCAATGGAAAATACATCGGGCGCCGTCCCTTCATGCACCGATATGTAAGGCCGCAGGAATTTGACTTTGACATCAGCAAGGCCATCGAGCCCGGCAAGACCAATCAGATCGCCATCCGTATGCTGTGCAACACAGAATGCTTCGGCGCCAACGGCATCTACGAGCGGATGTTCCTGTACGCCAAGAAGCAAGGCGATCAGCCCGCGCCCGAATAGGCTGGCCGCCGTGTTGAAAGACAGAGCTCAAAGGAGCCGAACCACAATGGGCGAGTATATCCAGGTCTTCACAGCCACTGAGAAAAGGGAGGACGCTGAAGGGATAGCCAAAGCTCTGGTGGAGAAGCGGCTGGCCGGGTGCATCCAGATCGTGGGACCCATAGTGAGCACCTACTGGTGGAAGGGAAAGGTAGAGACGGCTGAAGAATGGCTGTGTCTCATCAAGAGCAGAAGGAGCCTTTACGAGGAGCTTGAAAGAGCGATTAGGAAGATGCACCCCTATGAGACGCCGGAGATAATCGCTATGCCGATCGTGGCTGGCAGCAGGAAATATCTCGAATGGCTCGCGAATGAACTTAAAGAAGCATGAGACTGTGCGCTGAATCCGGCGTGCTGCCGCCTGGGAGCGGGTGGCCTCGGCGTCCGTGTGTTCAGAAATCCGCCTTCAGCAGGCCGACGCTGCCGCCGCGCATGTGACTTGTGTCGTTGAGCCTGCAAAGCACGTAGCCCGCTGGCGTGCGGAGGAATTCCGTCACGCAGCAGTTGTCCTGCCGGACGAACGGGAAGCGGTCCACGTCCAGCCCCAACGCGGCGAGAACGAGGAGCTTGTTGACCACCCGGTGGGCAAAGAGCGCCACGGTCTCGCCCTCATGCCTGGCGGCGGCCTGCTCCATCGCTTCGAACGCGGAATCGCGGACTTCCTTTAGCGTGTTCCCGCCTGGGGGCCGGACCTGGTGGGGTCGCGTGGACCAGAGCTCGAACTCACGTGGCCAGCAGCGGGCCACATCGGCCTCCTGCAAGCCCTGCCACTCGCCGTAGCAGAAATCCGTCAACCGCTCGTCCACGAGGGCGACCACGCCGCGGCCGTCCAGCACCGCATCGGCAGTCTGCCTTGCACGGATCAGGGGGCTTGTGAAGGCCGCGTCGATAGGGCAATTGCGCAGCGCATTTGCCAGCAGCCGCGCCTGCTGCACGCCGTTTTCGTTCAACGGAACGTCGCTGGTGCCGCGGAAGATCTTCTGTCGGTTCCAGTCGGTCTCTCCGTGACGGATGAGAAGAACCGTCGTCATTGCGCGTCTCCTCCTCCACGGATGATCCCTTACGAACTCGGCCACGACATAGGCGCTCCAGGGCAACCTGCCCGGCCGACTGGAATGGTAGGCCATACCAGGAGCCCTGTCAATTCACGTCCAGTGCACCTGCATGTTGAGGCACGCCATCCAGGGCGCAGACGAGGGGCGCGATGTTGACGTGCTCAAAAAGGCAGTGTACGATCCTGGGCCGGCAGAATTGTGCAGCCTCAGCTAGTTCAGGAGACTGCTCCAATGACCATGCGTTCATAGCCGCGCGGAGGTGAATCATGCCTTTACCAGATGGAAAGCCAGCCCGCATAATGGTGGTTACGGCGCACCCGGTGGATGCTTTCGACAACACCGGGGGCACCTGCGCGGAGCACATCTCGCAGGGCGACCACGTCACTGCGGTTATGTGCACCTCGGGCATTTATGTTCATAACGAACGCTTGAAGGACGAGCTTCGCAAACCCGAGTCAGAGCGAGACCCCGCAGTACTCTCCGAATCCCCCGAAGCCTACGCCGCCCGCAAGCGAGATGAGGCAGAGAAGTCGCTGGGCTGTTTCGGGATCACTGACGTGGTGCTGCTGCCGTACGACGACGGCAGCCACGCCCTCGAACCCGGCATGATTGAAGACCTGGAGATGCTCATTCGTGACCGCAAACCACACGTGATCCTCCAACAAGATCCTTTGGACGGCGCGGCCATCTTCGACGACCATGCTCTCGTGGGGGCCGCCACCTCCCTGGCAATTGAGGCAGCAGGAAGGGTCCGGTTCGGCGACCCGCGTCCACCGTGGGAGCCCGTCGAGGTATACCTGCTGGGCACCTACGGCATAAACACCAGCCCGTTCGGGAACAGGCACGCGCGGGTAGATGTCTTCGTGGACGTGACGAAACATTACGAAGCTAAGGTGCGAGCGCACCAGTACATCGTCAGCCAGGGCCAGAACATCGGCTGGGGCCAGAAGCGGATCGAAGGGATTGAGGGACACGCAGGGATATTCGCGGGCACTTCTTACGCAGAGGCTTTTGTGCGAGTGACACCCCCCGTGTGCGAGATGCTGCCGATCAACAGGAAGCGCTACGAGGACCTCCAACTGTCATCCGCTGAGCGCTTCAAGAAGAACCATCAGCTTCTTGGAGCTTTCGTCCCCGAGGCCGACGGGAGCTACGCCTGGGGGCTCAAACCCAAAGCGTAGAAAGGCATAACTCTCCAGCCACTTCCTGAGGCCTGAACGTATTGACAAGCCGAAGACCGCCGTGTAGATTTTCCTTCGTACAGCTGCCGATGGCCACGTAAACTCTCGCATACAATCGCCGATCAGGTTCGTTGAGGAGGGGGCGCTGGTGAAGATAGCTGCATGCTTCCGTGCGGACGGACAGGAGTGTGCGAGTGTCGTCAGCCGCATGGTGCGCGTTCAGACTCACTTCCCCGAACAGCAACACCGGACCTTCGACGTGCAAGGCGGCAGCATCGCCTGCATCACGGCCGGGGAGCGCTCCTCCGCAGTTCCGCTGTTGCGCACGGGCGAGCGGGGCAATCTGTTGGTCATCACCGGCGTGCCCATATCGCACGGGAGACCAGTTGAGGAGGTACTGGCGCCCCTCGTCAACCAGGATTACCAACAGGCAATCAAAGCGATCAGCGGGCTGGAAGGCAACAGCGCGGCGGTTTTCTGGGACCAGGCGCACAAGAAGCTTGCCGTTGTGAGCGACTTCCAGGGCATGCAGCCGCTCTACATCCACCACCGACCCGGGCTGCTCATGCTCGCCAGCGAGCTGAAGGCCATTGGCGCTTCCGGACTCGTCGAAGTCAAACTCGACCCCGCAGGCTGGGGCCAGTTTATTTCTCTCGGCTACTTGCTGGGCGATTACACCGCACTGGCCGAAGTCCGGAGAGCGCCTGCTGCATCTGTCATGGTGTACGACCCGGCGGACGACACGATAGAGACCTCAACCTACTGGCACTGGCCTACTGGGGATCTGATCACAAAGATGGACGCGGTGGATACGGGGGAGATTCTCGAAGCGCTAAGAATGGACATACGGGGATATTCAGAACATCACCGCGGCGGGGCGGTCCTGTTGAGCGGCGGCTTCGACTCACGCCTAATCCTTGCACTCCTCGCAAGCGAAGGCCTCCCCGTAAGTGCCCTCATCTGCAGGCATGAGGACGAACGCGGCGACGCCGACGGCAGACTTGCAGTTCGGATTGCAGAGACGCTTGGCGTCAAATACAACGTCGTCAGCCCACCACTTGACTTCTACTCCACAGATGCATACCTTGACTACACCGTCATGAATGACGTTGCGACGCCGAGCCTCTTCCTTTTCATCGCGCAGGTATGGCCGCATGTCACGCCAGAGCTGCAGGCCGTCTGGGATGGGCTCCTGCTCGCCGTGCCCGCGCTAAAGTACCTGCGCCCCTTTCCCAGTGGGTTCGCTGAGGTCAGAGGACGCTATGAGCAGCCCGCCAAATCCCCGAGATGGAAAGCTGCGCAGAGCATCTTTGCGCCCGACCTTTTCCAGAACTTGCACCAAGGGTTCCTGGATTCTTTCGACCTGGAAGTACAGAAATACCCCGACGACCGCTACGGCTACGGGCAGTTCCTGGTCTCGGGGGGCATGCGCAGCAGGATCGCGCCAAACCCCTTGAAGGTCTACGCCAACCGCGTGCTGCCCTTCACGCCCGGCGCGAGCAGGGCGTTCCGGGAGACCACCGCAAAGATCTCTCTCGAACTGAAGGCGAAGGGACATCTGTATTTTGAGATATACAGGCGCCATTTCCCGAAGCTGATGCAGGTCCCCATCTGCTCAGGTGGATTGCCCCTGTTCAACTGCAATCGCCTGACCGATCCCGAAACGTACCGCGAACTGGTGCGCAGGATCGTGGGGCAGCGGATTTCCGGCCGGCTGCGGGACAGGTCTCTTGACTCGAGAGGGTCCGGGCTTCTTGACCGGGTCGTTGCTGCAGCGGGCGAGGACCATCCCGACTTGAACGGCGCATTCGTCAGAGATGTCAAACACGGTAAGGGCGCATCGAAGCAGATTCTCCAGGACGCCCGCCATCTCCTCTTCTACTGGCAGGTGTGGCGCTGGGTGATGGAGGGAAAGCTGACAGTGCAGCGAGACGGACTGTTCTTCTGAGGAGTCCTTGACCTGGCTCAGCGGAAGGGCAAGGGATAGAAAGCCAACACACCTCCCCCCCGCTGTCTGCCCCAGCATCCTAAAGCATGGAGCGGATTCGCTCGTCCATCGCCTGCTGGTCGGTGGCGAAGGACTGCAGGCCGGATATGTTGACCAGCGCGTCAAGCCCGACCTCGCCTCGCGCCAGGCGCTCCCGCCAGATCTCGAATCGCGGAATCTTGCCGTCCACCGTGACGGTCTCGATGTCCGAAGACGACCACTGCGGCAGAAGGTCCGCCAGACCCCTCTGCCTGAAGAAATCACAGATGCCTTCGGGAGACAAGCCGGCGGCGTCCGTGCCCAGCAGCTCTTTCACTGCGCGCCTGAACGTATCGGGCACGTCCCAGAGCACGTCGAGCCCCGACGCTTCCCTGTCCACGTCCTGCGCCAGCTCCACGTCTAACGTTCTGCCGACCTGGGAGGCTATCGCACGGCTGGGCGGGTTGAGATGCTCGAATTCCTGTGCAACTTTGGTCGGCAGTGTCAACACGTCCACGCCAGCCAGCGAGAGCACCTGCGATCCTTCCCGCATGCTGGCGGCTATCTGTCGGGTCGCGATCCCGAGTTCAGCGCGCAACTGCTTCACCGCCTGTTGACTCGCAAGCGTCGCCTTCTCCCCCACGAGCCTGCCGCTGCCCAGGGCGTTGTCAGCAACAAAGGAGTTGAGCCTTCCCAGGAAGACGTTGACAAAGGCCGGACGGGAAAAGGCAACGACCAAGTAGTTCTGCCTGGCGCTGAAGCCCAGGGTGAAGTTCACAGGAATCCCCTCGCGGCTGAGCTCGCGGGCCGAAACCAAGCCCGCCGGCGTCAACGGGACCTTGACGTAGAAGTCATCGGGCGCGATCTCATGGTAGCGTCGGCCATAGGAGACCGATCGTTCAACGTCGTGGGCCAGGTCAGTATGAAGCTCGACGCTCACCCTGGCGCCCAACTGCCGGCTTATCCTCAGCCCATGGTAGGCGTTCAGGACGAACGCGATCTCAAGAGGCAGTTCTTCCTCAGGGATCCGGCCTCTGAGTTCATCCGCCGCCTTTGCAATCAGATCATCATAGGTGCCTTTCTGCACCTCCTTGTTCAGGAGCGTGTTATTCGTCGTGACCGCCGTGAACTCCTCGCACCACAGCGATGAGGCTTGCTCGATGTCTCCCGTATCGAGCCAGAGTTCGGATCCACACCGCTTCACCTGGCTCCACAGCGGCTTGCTGGGATAGGCCACAGGCGCGGCTCTGCCAGGAAAATCCGACACGACGAGCTCGCGTACACGCTCCGCTAAAGGCTCACTTTCGCACCTTCCCATTACGCGCTCCCCTCAAACCGATGACTTGGCTCCGGCTGGTGAACGTTTTCCGACTGGACTCAATTCCACGGCTCACGCTGGTTCTGCCTGATAAGGGCGCCTTTTACGAGACGGACCTTCCCTCCGACAGTGTCGGAGAATTGGAGCGGGTTGGGCGGCAGCCATAATGGTGCTCTGCCAGTCAGTCGCAATCCTGCGCCCGTCAACGGACGGCCTTCGCAGGGACCTCTGTAGCCCATTAAACGTGGCAACGGCTGACACGGCCCCTCCCGCAGCCCGCCGTCAGGGTCGCCCCCCTGCTGGCTTCGCTTCCCGCGTGGACTTGATTGACTCGATGATGCCGGGCCCGAAGTGTTTGTACGCCATGTAGAGGCCGAACAGGAAGGCCGCGATGATGATGAGTCTCAACAAAGCCCTGGCAAGCTTCTTGAGTTTCTTCGTGCGGCGGAAGCCGCGCTCGTACTCGTCGTAGTGCGCTACGAAGTCGTGCAGTGTCGTACGGTCCTTCTTTCCCCCCTTCTCCTTGCGGCCTTTCTTGCCCTTGGCGGACTTCTCCACCACCGTAGGCGCCGCCGGTCCTACGCTCGGAAACGCTGCGGCCAGCGTGTGGATCTCCCTGACGGGTTTGTACGGCGTGCTGCTGCCCGCAGGTCGGACAGGCATCTCGCGCGACACCTGGCCCCTGCGAATGAGTTCCCGGAGTTTCTCATCGGAAACATCCACCTCCCTCTCAACGCCGTCCCTCTTCAACTTGAGCTGCCAGACTCGCTTTTCGGGCGCGCGTGCCTTGACACCAAGGTCCTTAAGGACGTCCCTCTGTCCGAGGCACTGGTCCTTTATCACGCGGGCGACTTCCCGCATGGTCTGGATGCGGGTGTCCGGGTCCTTGGCCATCATACGCTCAATCGTCAGCGTGACGTTCTTAAGGGCCTGACTCCGCATCTCACTAGGCCATCGGAGGGGGTCATGCTCGTGTTTGCGCATAACCTCCATCGGGTTTGATCCAGTGAATGGGGGTTCCCCCACGACCATGTGGTACCACGTTGCGCCGAGGGCATAGATGTCACTGCGTGCATCCGCACGCTTCGCGTCGCGCCCCTGTTCGGGCGGCATGTAGAAAGGCGTTCCCATGCTCGTCCCGGTGCCCGTGAGATACGTCACGGTATCATCCACCATCCTTGCCAACCCGAGGTCCGCCACTTTCGCGCGCCCGTCGGTGGTCAGCATGATGTTATCTGGCTTGAGATCGCGGTGAACGACACCGTTCTCATGGGCGTACGCAAGGGCCTCAGCGACCTCAAGCATGATCTCGGATGCCCTCTGCGGCTCAAAACGCCGCTCCTTCTCGATTACTGTTCGGGCGCTTCCCCCCTCAATGAACTCCATGACGAAGTAGTAGCAGCCCGAGGCCTCGCCAGCCCGTATGCCGCGAACGATGTTGTCATGGCTGAGCTTCATGGACACCTGGGCCTCGCGTAGGAACCTCGTCACAAAACTCCTCTGAGAGGCCAGGGACGGATCCAGGATCTTCACTGCCACATTCTTGTTTTCGGAATCCCGGGCCAGCCATACGCTGCCCATGCCCCCCTGCCCCAGCTTGCGCAGGAGAGCAAACTCGTCAAGCTTCTCGATGTCCAGCTCGCCTGCCTCCTCACGGAGCTCTTCGGCTGCGCCGGCATCCATCATGTTATTAAGCACGGCGCTGTCCCAAAGAGGAATAGTCTCTCCTTGGGACCGCTTCTGTGTCTGGTACTCGATGATCGTTTCGGCGTTGGCGCGCGTCAGACTACCCTGCTCAACTGCAAGCTCTACAAACCGATGTTCACGAGGGGTGACCATGGCGCGCTCCTCCACTAACACATCCTTCGGGCAATGCTAAAGAGGCTCAGAGCAGGCTCGCGGTTCTGCCCGGTGGGCGTACGCCCATAAGGATAGTAAGCGGGAAAGGATTACGTCAAACGAAAGTGGAGCGGGTGACGAGATTCGAACTCGCGACACCTAGCATGGCAAGCAGTTCCATCGCAAAAGCCTGAAACCCGCGAAAAAGGCGTTTCAAGGCCTTCCACGAGGTCTACGCTGCCAAAGTGAATCTGCGATGTTTTCGATTCTTTCGGTATTTTCGGGCGAAGTGCTATCAGCATGCTACGAGTGTGGAAACCGGCTTCTCTCACCACAGAAGACGGACCAAAGCTGTTTCTGGCGTTCTGACCACCAAGAAGACGATGCTATCCGAGTGCTATCAACAGGGGTTGTATCGCCCGTGGGCTCCGCCGCGACACCACTATTGCCAACGGATCCCGCATTCTTCCAGCACCTTCTTCTCCGCTTCCGTGAGTTCTGCCGTCCGCTTGTTGGGTGTTCTGCGATATTTCTGGCAGCCCTTTTCTGGCTGGTATTGTCGCTTCCGTCTGTAGTGCTCAATCTGTTCGCTATAGATGACCCACCGGCCACCGTCTTTTTCCGCTGCGAGGTCACCGGCAAGGATTCGCTCCCGGACCGTACTCGGCGCAAGACCAAGCTCGGCAGCGGCCTCAGTCAAGTTCATGGTTTTCACTGGCATCTTTCTGGATAGTCTCCTCGTCTTCGCATAAGCAAGTCAAGATTTGCGTTTGGTTCATACTCCGCAAGGCCGTTACTGCTCATCTATGTCGACACAATCTTCAGGCAGTTACCACGGGCACCACCTCCTCTCCTGACAAGTCCGGTCACGCATCACCGAGGCACAGTTGGTCTGTGAGCGTCCAGGCATCGCTTCAGTTGTCCTCCGCATATGTCGTTCTCACCCAGGTTTCCGCACCCAGGGGGCAACTCGGGGAGCCTGTCGGCGGTGTCGTTTGTCACACGGAAAGGTGTTAATGAACCAGCGTCGAGCCAAACCCCATCTGCCACCAGAACCCTGAGTGAGGGGTTGAACACCCGGTCGACACGAGGGTCCCCTTCTCGATAGCTAGCTTCAAGCACTCGCCGGAACACGTCGCGCAGGACGTCGATATGGAGGTTGGGGTATGCTGCCTGGAGCTCGCATCTCGCGTGCTCCCAGTGCACGAGCCCGCTGGCAAGGCGGCCGAAGATTGTCGTCGTCACCGAACGACTGTCCAGAAGTGCAATGGGGAAGACCCCTGGACGTAGGTTGTTGCCCCGCCTTATTCCTCTAGCTGCGCACCGGTAGCAGAAAATGACGTCGTCCAATACGACCACGCAATTTCCAGCATCGCTCGGTTCGTCACCGGCTATCGGGCAGCGGCTATGGTCATACCGTCCACCGTGGCAGTAGTCATGGGCCTTGAGCAACTCGTCTCGTTCGACTCTTGCCAGGTGCCCCACTCCTGCCCACGAAACTGCGTCACAGGCGACCTCTTCGTTCCAATGGACAGGGCCAGCCTTAAGCCCCGGTCGTTTCGGATGCTCGCCTCCTGGGTGGAACGAATCCGTCTTCAGTTCAATCTTGAACGCGCTGGGCAGCTCAAGCGCAGCAGCCAGCGCTCTGTCCTCGAAGTTGTCGCCGGCAAAGACCAGACGCAAGCCTCGCCCGTGCGTGATCCACCAGCAGTCTGGTTGATGTTTCAGAGCGTTGACCCACGCTTCCAGCGCTTCGCCGGCTGGTTGTTCACTCCAGTCGTGAGTGTCCGCATCTAGGAATATGATGGGACCCGTTGCGACCTTCAGCTGTGGATACTGAATACCAGAGACATCGGCCGAAAAACACTCGCGGAGCACCTCGCACGGCACATCTCCTTCGAATACCCTGCTCTGTTCTTCGGTCTCATAAAGCCCCCGGACACGGATTCCGACATTCACGTCGCTCACCAACGAACTCCTTCTTCAATAGAACGCCAGACTGGTCGATAACTCGAAGCACCGCTGCTTCTCCTTGCCGGACGACGGAGCCTTGGCATGCGTGCGAGTAATGGCTTGCAGAACACCGGGCTCGCACCATCAATTCCTCCTGCTGGCATGTGCTGGCGACCGCCGAGATGTCTCACCTCGCCGTCGAGCACGTCTTACG